>Ga0209185_1000035_pt1 | contig 238819 bp, 229 predicted proteins | sample SidtaG_2_FD_187425 | JGI IMG/M metagenome (GOLD analysis project Ga0209185, IMG submission 187425) | Marine algal microbial communities from Sidmouth, United Kingdom - Sidmouth_Asex2 metaG (SPAdes) (version 2) | ecosystem: Host-associated > Algae > Red algae > Unclassified | place: Sidmouth... | reverse complement strand
GTCCGCTAAAGTCACTCATGGTTGGTACTCGGCTGCTATGGGTTGGACTAGACACTCAAAGCGTAGTAGTCGAGCCAGCCTTTTTCTCACATAATCAAATGCTTGTACCTAAAGTAAGTGCCATTCGGCTTAGGTCATTTTGCCATGGCCCGTGCGCGTGATCTTGCAATAGACAAAGCACGTGTAGCGGGTATCGGCTGGGTCGGGGTTAAACGGGGTAACCATGCAGGACCACTAGCGCTGTACATACGTGCGCAAGCCGACGCTGGCATGATAGGTATGGCTGCTGCTGTTGGCAGCGCCAACCACGTTCCTCCGTTCGGAGGCACGGATTTATTGTTAGGCACAAACCCCATTGCTATCTCGGCGCCCAGTGGAGACGCCGATCCGTTCATTCTCGATATGGCCAGCACCGTTGCAGCAATGGGCAAGATCAAAATGCTGGCACAGCGTGGTGAGCCTATGCCCGAGGGCTGGATGGTTGGTCGAGATGGCGCACCATTGACAGATCCTTCCCGCAAATCGGAAGGCTTTCTTTTACCTATCGGTGGCCCTAAAGGTTTTGGACTGTCAGTGGCCATTGGACTCATGGCAGGTGTGTTGAATGGAGCCGCATTCGGCTCAGACGTGGTGGACTTCACTAATGACACCAGCAGTGAAACCAATACCGGGCAGTTCGTGATGGCCTTGAATATAGAAGCCTTTGGCATGGGTGATGATTTTTCTAGTAATACAAGGCGTGTATTTAATGATATGCGTGCCTCCCCTCCATTACCCGGTCACGACCCGGTACGGCTACCCGGCGATGGCAAGAATGATGCGTATCGACAACGTAAGGAAAATGGTCTTCCATTGAACCCTGCGCTACGTCGTGATCTTGAAGCACTCGCTAGCGAGTATGACTTCGCTGGTTTATCATGATCAGTTCATCGGGCTCACCATGTGGAGTGAGTATGAGCACTATGGTCCGAATACATCCCGCTTTTGACTTCAATGAAACCAGGCGAACCGCGTTCAAAATAGCGCCTGTGGTTCGCGCTTTACTGTCTCACTGAGGTTAAGCATCCCGTGATCTCACGTTTTCAGGAGCAATTCCCATGAGTATCAATTCCGCGCCTAATGCCGCGTCTGGCTATGTTATTGAGCCACCTGCGCAGGCCAGCCTTTCCGTCAGCGGTAGCGATAATCGATTCCCTGTTCATCGGGTCTACTGTGTCGGTAGAAACTACGCGGCACACGCGGTGGAGATGGGACATGATCCTGACAAGGAACCACCTTTCTTCTTTCAGAAGAACCCGGATAATCTGATTGCCGATGCTACTGAGTTCCCTTACCCCAAGGCCAGCAGCGACGTACATCACGAGATAGAGCTGCTCGTTGCACTGAAATCCGGTGGTGAGAATATTGATGTCAGCAACGCGCTGAATTGTGTGTTTGGTTATGGCGTATCCCTGGACATGACACGGCGTGATCTTCAAGGGGAGATGAAAAAGATGGGGCGTCCGTGGGAAATCGGTAAGGCATTTGAAGACTCTGCACCTGCAGGGCCGGTATACCCTGTCTCTGAAGTTGGCCATCCTTATACCGGGGATATCTGGCTTAAGGTTAATGGTGAGATTCGTCAGACGGGCGATTTGAATCAGATGATCTGGAAAACTGCTGAGATTATTTCTATCTTATCCACACTGTTTACCCTGCAGCCTGGCGATGTGATCCTGACGGGCACTCCAGCAGGTGTCGGCCCTATCGAACGAGGTGACAACATGCAGGGGCATATCGCAGGTGTAGGTGATCTCAACGTCAAAGTGGGCTGACTGCAGATCATCAACTGATAGAGCGCTTTTCGATCTATCGTACGAGGGCAGCTATACACGGCTGCCCCGGCTTTACTGAGTGTCAGTCAAACGGATGTGAAAATCTGCAGTTGTGCCCCCGAGTGTTGCATAAATGTAGCCGTTAAGTCTGATGCTGCGTTCGCTAGGGTTAAGGATTGATTCTCCTCTACGACCGGATTTTTTGGCATTGACAGGGTCAGGATTCCTTGAGGTCGTATTAGTCGGCCTGCTCGTTGGATAATCTGTTTGCGCAGCGTGCCGGTTTTTTTTCATTCCCATAATGGCGGACGCTTCACTGTCGTATTCCGGTCTCTTTCGCGGTAGCGCATTTGCAACTCACGTGTCAGGTTGTGCGCAATGACATTACTCAACAGAAACAGCTTAATAGCATTACAGCTATTGCACGGCACGTAACTTATCGCCGCCTCTGTTTCCAATTCGGCGAACAGCCCTTCCTGCGAGCCACGGCCCTCGTGGTATTCCACTCCATCACGGGATCGACATCTCATCCAGCTACCAGTGCGAAGCCGATGTCAGCACGACCGTGCTTGCCGCAGAGAACATCCCGCCGACACCGTGCACCATCGACAGCTTGGCGTTTGGCACCTGTGCGGGTGATATGCCCCGCATCTGCCGCACGGACTCCTGCAATGCGTACATGCCATACATGCCGGAATGCATATAGCTAAGACCGCCGCCATTCGTGTTGAGTGGCAACGTACCGCCGGGCCGTGTGTGACCGTCGGCAATGAACGCGCCGCCTTCGCCGGGGGCGACAAACCCGAGATCCTCAAGTCCGTAAATCGGCAGATGCGCGAAGGCGTCATAGATCATCAGGTGATCGACATCGGCTTGGCTGATCCCTGCATTTTCAAAGGCCAGTTTGCCCGACATGCGGAACGCCTTGGAAGACGTAAAGCTTTCCATCTGGCTGATCATCGGGCCCTCCAGACTTTCGCCCCCCATACCGCGCAGGTATACAGGCTTGGCTGGCAAATCTTTGGCGCGGTCGGCGCTTGTCAGAACCAGCGCACCACCACCATCACTGACAAGGCAACACATCAGTTTGCGAAACGGATAGGCGATCATCCGTGACGACAGGACATTGTCAACCGTCAGCGGATCGTGCGCCGTGGCGCGGGGGTGATGAGCGGCCCATTCTCGTTGCACCACGGCGACCATCGCGATTTGCTCTTCGGTCAGGCCTTCGTCCTTCATTTTGCGCAAAACAGGCAGCGTGAATTTCATCGCCGGAAACGCAGCGCCGTAGGTGTTTTCGAATTCCTGCTGCTGCATTGACGGAAATAGCGGGCGGTGGGTACGGTGGTTTGATCGTCCGCTTTCGCCATGTGTGATCAGAACAGTCGTACACAACCCCGCTTGTATGGCAGCGGCAGCATGGCGCACGTGGGTAATGAACGAACATCCCCCAACCGAGGTTCCGTCCGCCCAACTGGGCGTGATGCCAAGGTATTGTGCGATCTCGGCCACGTCGTGTCCAGCGGTTGCGATCCCGTCGATATCCGTAGGGGTCAGACCGCAATCGGACAGTGCGTTCAGCGCAGCATCGGCATGCAGGCCAGTCTGGCTCAACTCCGGTACTTTGCCCATTCGCGTGGTTTCAGCGGCGCCGACAATGGCGATTTCAGCGCGGCTCATGCGGATACCTCCGCGGGGCGAAACTGTGGCACGGTGATGTCACCGCGCACTTCAAAGGTGACCTCTAGTGACATGTCCAAGGGCAGGGCGTCCGGATCTGCCGGACAATCGAGGATGTTTGACACAAGGCGAGGGCCTTCGGCCAGTTCAACCACGGCCACCACGAACGGTGCCGGATAGCCCGGCGCGGGAATATGGCTGATGACATATGAATACAAACGCCCCCTTCCCGATGCCTCGATCACGTCCACATCACGGCTGCCACAGCCTGGGCAAAAGGGGCGCGGTGGGAAAAAGGGTTCATTGCATGGCACGCAGCGGTTGAGCAGTAACTTATGTTCGGCCGCGCCATCCCAATAAAATTGCGTTTCGGGGTAGATCGTGGGTAAGGGTCTATCGGTCATGTTCTATCACTCTCTGTTAGCCGCGCAAACCCGTTGTTCAGAACGATCACGTCACGTTCCACAGCGCGCGCGCGAAAACTGATCTGGTCGCCGTCCTGCCAGATGTCAGTCCGGATGGTTTCGCCGGGGTAAACGGGCGAGGAAAACCGTTGGCGCAGATGGGTCAGCGCGGTGAAATCACCCGCGCGCAGGGCCATCGAGATTGACCACGAGGCAACAGCCATCGTGCACAATCCGTGAAGGATAGGCCGTTCAAAACCTGCCTTGGTCGCGATCTGGGGATCGACGTGCAGCGGGTTGAAATCCCCGCTGAGTCGGTAAATCAGGGCTGCACGCGGCGATGTTTTAAAGTCGTGGTGACAGTCTGGTGCGCGATCCGGCAACGTATGCACGGGCTTTACCGGTCCGGCGTCACCACCAAACCCGCCATCGCCTCGTGCGAAAACCGTGCTTTCGACCTCAGCCAAAAGCTGGCCGGTCACCTTGTCCGAAATCTCACGGATCGAATAGATCAGCGCGCCTTTGTCTGCGCCCTTGTCGACAATGTCGGTCACGCGTGTTCTGCCCTGAACGGTCCCCGATGGGGGCAGAGGCGCATGCAATGTCAGGCTTTGTTCGCCATGCAGAATTTTCTGCCACGTCAGGCCGGTGTCGGGTTCCATCGCCCAAAAACCGGGGTAGGCAAGGATGTTAACCATCGCGGGCAGCGGGGCAAACCCGTCGTGCCCTTCATAAAGAGCGCGAAGATCAGCCTGCGCCGATGGATCCGCACCGATGCCCACACCCAGTGCGAACAGCGCGCAATCTTTGGCTGTATAAGTGTGTTCAATCACGGGGAAGTCGCGGGCGAGGAGTTTGTTCTTGTCGATCATGTGCTGACGTTGCGTCCTATTTGAAATGGAATTCCAGCCGTTCTTTGGCGGCAAATCTGGCAACGGCATCGATGTGATAATCGCTGGTCAGACAGACCATCTGCGCATCTGTTTCAAGCGCAAGGATCGTGTCACTGTCTGATTCAAGCGCTTGCGCTGTGATTTTTTTGGTCAGCGCGTAGGCCTCGGGTGAGGTGTTTATCATCATAGTAGCTACAGCGTGCGCACGGTACATCAGTTCTTCTTGCGGCAGTACTTCGAGGCACAGGCCAAGGCTTTGCGCCTCTGCCGGTTTAACCATCCGCCCGGTATAGAAAAGTTCGCGAGCACGTTGTAGCCCCACAATGCGCGGTAGCGACCACATCAGATTGCAGTCCGGCACGGCACCAACGGCGCCAAAGCTTGCGCCAAAGATCGCCGTATCCGACGCCAGAACGATATCGCCCACCAGTGCAAGGCCCAGACCCGCGCCCACCGCAGGGCCGTCTACAGCCACGATCACCGGAACGGGCAGGTCGCGCAGCACGCGAAACCATGCATGTAGCGTGTCCATCCGGTCTTTCACATCCTGCGGGGAATTCCCCTCACCCGTTTGATGGCGATTCAACATCGCCTTAAGGTCGCCACCGGCACAGAACGCACCACCCGTGCCGGTAAAGACCAGCGCACGCAATTGTTTGGCGTTCGACAATGTTGCCATCGCGTCGCGCAATCCGTCCTTGATCTCGTCCGAAAAGGCATTGCGCGTTTCGGGGCGATTCATTTCCAAAAGGGCAACGCCATTGTCACTAAATGTAAGGCGGACGGCATCAGACATTACGCGCCTCCGCCAATAGGGCCTTGATCCGCATCTTGTCGATTTTACTGGTGTGATTCAGTGGCAGCGGCCCATCCCAGATCAATACATCCTTGGGAATTTTGTAATCTGCGATTTTACCCCTGCAGTAGGCGATCAGATCCTTGCCGGTGGACGTGGCATCCGGATGTAGCGCGACCGCAGCGAATACCATCTCGCCCCATTTTTCGTGGGGCAACCCGACGACTGCTACGGTGGATACCTCTGGATGTTTCGACAGGCAATTTTCCGTCTCGATCGGGTAGACGTTCTCGCCGCCGGTGATGATCATCTCCTTGATGCGACCGGCAAGGTAAACATAGCCGTCTTCGTCCTGATAACCTGCATCACCCGTGTGGTAAAACCCGCCTGCCATCACCTCAGCCATGTCTTCGGTCCGGTTCCAGTAGCCGTTCATGATCTGTGGCCCGCGCGCGATCAACTGTCCGGTTTCGCCCTGCGGCACAATAGCGTCGTTCGCATCGACGATCCGCAAGTCGGTCGTGTATATGGGCCGTCCGACCGACGACAATTTGGGGAACTTCCCATTGACCGGCATGTGATCTTCGGGGCGCAAAACACACAGATTGGGCGCGGCCTCTGTCATCCCATAGCCCTGACAGAAAATGACACTGGGAATTTTTTCAATGCATTGCTGCATCAGCCCAAGCGGCATGGGGGCCGACCCGTAGGTCAAGCATCGCAGGGAAGTGAAATCGAAACTTTCAAATTCCGGGTGATCAAGGATCATGCGCAGCATGGTCGGCACGGTTGTCATGGCCGTGACCTTCTGCGCTTCGATCAGGTGCATGGTCTCGTCGACCTCGAATTTTGGCTGGATGATCTTTGTCGAGCCGTAGACAAGCGAGGTGAAAACGCGGCTGCCTGTGCCCATGTGAAACAGCGGGCCGGACAATAACAACACATCATCGGAGTGGTATTGATACAGCGGGCCTGTGCCGGTTGCGTTGGCCAACATGTTGGAGTGGGACAGCATCACACCTTTGGGCAGGCCCGTGGTGCCGGATGTGTAAAACAGAATCATCGTGTCGTCGGACGCAGAGGCAATATCATCGAATGCTTCGTGGGTAACGGCCCCCGCATCCTTTACCATCGTATCGTAGTCAAGTGTGTGGGGCGGCAAGTCGTTGCCCGCTTTGTCCCAGTCGGCATAGATCAATGTTCCAAGCGATCCGCACCGGTCCATCAGGGCTGCAGCGCGTGTTTTAAAATGGCGATCTACAATCAGTACCTTGGGCGCGCAATCCTTGACGAGTGCCACCATTTCATCTTCTGACAGGCGGTAGTTTAGCGGGACGGATATTGCGCCGATCATGCAAGGCACCAGATACATCTCGACCAGCCAGTGCGAATTCATACCCAGAAAGGCGATCCGGTCCCCCGGTTCTACGCCCAGCTTGCGCAATGCCTTGGCCATGCCGTGCAGGCGGGTGGAAAACTGCGACCAACTATGGGTGTGGCCTTCGAAAAATGTTGCAGGCTTGTTCGGCGTGTGCGAGGCGTATTTGCGTGCAAGATCGGGCAGGCGGATCATGTCCGCTTCCTGCCCAACAGCGAGCGCCCGATAATTTCGCGCATGATCTCTCCGGTGCCGCCAGCAATTCGGCCGACCCGCGCATCGGCCCAGGCCCGCGCAATCGGATATTCCCACATGTAACCATAGCCACCAAACAACTGAAGCATGTCATCAAGACGCTTACACAGCATCTCAGACGACAACATCTTGCCCATCGCAGCATCGACATCGTTCAATTCGCCGGCGACGTGCATTTCGAGGCACTTATCGACGAAAACACGCATCATCGTGATTTCCGCTTTCGCCTCGGCGAGTTTAAAACGTGTGTTCTGAAAATCAGAAATGGTGCCGCCAAAGGCCTTGCGTTCCGTGACATGTTCGACGGTCCAGTCCAGCGCAGCCTCAAGGACGCTGGCAGCGCGGACGCACTGTAACAGTCGTTCCTGTGGCAATTGTTCCATCATCTGATAGAACCCGCGGCCTTCTTCACCGATAAGGTTGGAGGCGGGCACGCGGACGTCGTCGAAATACAACTCAGCCGTGTCCTGCGCCTTCCAACCCACTTTTCTCAGCAACTTGTTGCCTTTTCTGAACCCGTCAGTGTTTGCCGGCACAAGAATAAGGGACGTCCCCTTGGCCCCTGCAGTCGGGTCCGTCTTACACGCCAGCACGATTAGATCGCAGTTGCCGCCATTGGTGATAAATACCTTTTGACCATTGATTAAATAGTCATCACCGTCACGGATTGCTGTGGTCTTGATCGCTTGAACGTCTGATCCAGCCGCAGGTTCGCTCATTCCCAATGCGCCAATCGCCTCTCCTGTTGACATCTTTGGCAGCCATTCGCGCTTCAGGTCATCGCCGCCATAATGCATGATATATGGCGCGACGATATCGGAATGGAGGCTGAACCCAGGACCCATCGCGCCGACCCGTGCAAGTTCCTCCATGATGACTGCCGAAAACAGAAAATCCGCGCCAGAACCGCCGTATTCTTCGGGCAGCGTTGCGCACAAAAGGCCGTGTTGTCCGGCCTTCAGCCATGCATCCCGGCTGACGCGCCCGTCGATTTCCCACTGCTCGTGGTGTGGTACGATTTCTGCCTCAACGAACCGACGGACCTGATCACGGAACATCTCGTGCTCTTCTGTAAATATAGTGCGTTTGAACATAAATAATTCCCTTGTTCGATCCAGCTTCTCGCCTTTCCGGTATATTATTAGCTTGCAAATAATAATCAAGCTAATTATATAGTGGTTAGCGAATGGGAGGGGATGAGATGCTAAATGGCAAGGTAGTTATAGTCACCGGAGCGGGTCGCGGGATCGGACGGGAAATCGCGCTGAAAATGTCGTCTCATGGCGGCAGAGTTGTTGTGAACGATCTGGGCGGAAGCGCCGAAGGTGACGGTTCAGACGCAAGCCCGGCGCAGGCTGTTGTGGACGAAATCATGGCAGCGGGCGGTGAGGCGGTTGCGAATTTTGGCAATGTTGCCAGCGCGACCGATACACATGATATGTACCAGCAGGCGATGGATACCTTTGGTGCCGTCGATGTGGTCGTGAACAATGCAGGTATTCTGCGCGACGCTATTTTCCACAAGATGACTGAAGAGCAATGGGACTCTGTGATTGATGTCCACCTCAAGGGTAGCTTTAATCTTGCCAAGGCTGTCGCGGGGCAGTTCCGGTCGCAGGAATCGGGATGTTTTGTGAATTTCACGTCAACATCCGGTCTAATCGGCAACTTCGGTCAGGCTAATTATTCTGCTGCAAAGATGGGAATTGTGGGATTGTCGAAATCGCTAGCGCTTGATATGTCGCGGTTCAACGTCCGCTCGAACTGTATCGCACCGTTTGCGTGGTCGCGTCTGATTGGCACGATTCCCGCGAAAACAGAAGCCGAGAAAGAGCGGGTCGAACGGATCAAAGAAATGACACCGGATAAGATCGCGCCGCTTTGTGTGGCGCTGGCTGACCCGACGTCGGACGTAACAGGACAGGTTTTCTGTGTGCGCAACAACGAGATCTTTCTGATGAGCCAACCTAGACCGATCCGGTCAGTGCATCGTGCTGAAGGCTGGACACCTGAAACTGTCAGGGACCATGCGATCCCCGCAATGAAGGCGGATTTTTACGATCTAGAACGATCCGGTGATATCTTCTGCTGGGACCCGGTTTGACCCGAGCCGCCGATCTGCGTCTTGCTATTCAACAGGATGGCCCTTTTGAAGCTTTCAAGCCCGGTTGGGCAAAGAGCTAAGAGGTGTACATGGCAAAGCAATCATCACTGACCGAAGATCAAAAGCCGGTCTTTCAGGATATCGCGCGCTTTCGCGGCATACTATTCGACCTCAAGCTCAAGCCTTACGACATCACCATGAGCCAAGGGTTTGTGCTGGTGAAGCTGTGGCGAGAGGATGGTTTGCGCCAGTCGGAACTGGCTGACCGGATGCAAGTGGCCACAGTTACCGTGTCAAAACTTGTTGATCGACTTGAGGCGCGCGGTTTTGTGCTGCGGCAGGTCGACAAGGATGATCGCCGGTCAAACCGCATCTATGCGACGGACAAGGGGCGCGACCTGGTCAAGGTTATGACCCGTATCGTCTACGAGGTGGACGATATGGCCAATGTGGGCATTTCAGAGGAGGATCTGGCAAGTACGCTCAAGGTGTTGTCGCGCATGCGTGACAATCTCAAATCACGGATTGAGATGCGGTAAGTACAGGTTACATTAGCGGATTTGAAGCAAAACACATCACAAAAAGCCGGACCGCTCAGTGGTCTGAAGGTCATTGAACTGGCAGGGATCGGACCGGGCCCTTTTGCGGCTATGTCGCTATCGGACATGGGGGCTGAGGTTATCCGAATCGACCGTATCGGCGCCGCACCTGTTCATCCTGACGACTTTCTCGTGCGTGGGCGGCGCACGATAACGGTCAACCTCAAGACGCCCGAAGGTGTCGCTGCCGTTCTGCGTCTGATTGAGGGTGCAGATGGATTGATCGAAGGGTTCCGCCCCGGTGTGATGGAGCGTTTGGGTCTGGGCCCCGATGTTTGTTTGAAACGCGCGCCGCATCTTGTTTACGGACGCATGACCGGCTGGGGACAGGATGGGCCCTATGCACAGGCGGCTGGGCACGATCTGAACTACATCGCCTTGACCGGGGCGCTTTGGGCGACAGGAGAGGCGGACAGGCCACCCACGTTTGCGATGAACCTGCTTGGGGATTACGGCGGCGGCGCGATGCCCTTGGTGGTCGGTATGCTGGCCGGTCTGGTTCAGGCGAAACGGACCGGACGTGGCGATGTGATCGATGCTGCGATCTGTGATGGCACCAATATGCTGATGACGTACATCCAGTCGCGGCGCGCCATGGGACTCTGGCTGGACGAACGCGCCGCGAACTATCTGGACGGGGGCACGCCATGGTACGGCGTCTATGAATGTGCGGATGGCAAATGGATCAGCATCGCCCCGATCGAACAGAAATTCTGGGACCGTCTTGTCATGGAAATTGGCTGTAAAGCCGACGATTTCGGCGACCGTGCGGATCGTGGCACATGGCAGGCTACACGTCGGAAACTCACCGACATTTTTCGCGCCTATCCGCAGGCGTACTGGGATGCCCGCCTTGCCGGAACGGACGCCTGTTATGCGCCCGTTCTGAGCCCGGCAGAGGCCCGTGCGCATCCTCATATGGCAGCGCGCGACAGCTTTTTTGATGCACCCGCCGATCAGCCTAGACCCGCACCGCGCTTCGACGGTCAGACGGTCGATGAACCGGACGCGCCGCGTGCGCCCGACGCCGACACCCTTGCAGTCCTTGCGGATGCAGGATTTTCGCGGGCCGAGGTAAAAGCGCTTTTGCAAGCCGGGGCCATACATGCTGATACGACAAAGGAATCATTCTAATGACACTTCCCACCGTTCTCCAAAGTCTGCGAATACCGCTTATCGGCAGCCCGCTTTTTATCATCTCGCGTCCCGAATTGGTGATCGCCCAATGCAAGGCCGGCATTGTCGGTTGCTTTCCCGCATTAAATGCCCGCGAAAAGGACGGTGAAAGCCTTGAGGCGTGGCTGATCCACATCAACGAGGAACTGGACAAGCACAATCAGGCTAATCCCGACAACCCTGCTGCGCCTTTTGCGATCAATCAGATTGTTCATCGCTCTAACGAGAGGCTGGATCGGGACGTGGAAATTTGTGCACGCCATAAGGTGCCGATCTGGATCACGTCGCTAGGCGCGCGCGCAGATGTCTATGAGGCCGCGCAATCGGGTGGCGGGATCGTTTTACATGATGTGATCAACAACAGATTTGCCAAAAAGGCGATCCAGAAGGGTGCTGATGGGTTGGTTGCTGTTGCCGCCGGTGCAGGGGGTCATGCGGGCACGCAGTCGCCGCTTGCGCTCATTCAGGAAATCCGCAGCTGGTTTGACGGCCCCCTTTATTTGTCTGGCGCTATTGCAACTGGTGACTCCATTCTGGCGGCACTCGCGATGGGGGCTGATGGCGGCTACGCAGGATCCGCGTTTATCGCCACCGAAGAGGCGAACGCCGCGCTGGCTTATAAACAGATGATCGCCGATTATGGTGCCGACGACATCGTCTATTCCAATCTGTTCACTGGCATTCATGGCAATTACCTGAAGCCGTCGATTGCCGCTGCAGGGATGGACCCTGACAAATTGGAAAACTCGGACCCGACCAAGATGAATTATGGCGAAGGCCGCGAAAAGCCGAAAAGCTGGAAGGAGATCTGGGGGTCGGGTCAGGGAATTGGTGCCGTCGACTCGGTGGTGCCGACATCTGTGCTTGTTGATCGCCTTGAGCGCGAGCTTCATGCTGCAAAAGCGCGTCTGGATCAAACCTACGCAGCCACAGGAAAAAGGTAGGCCTCTCGGCCCTGTATAATAGATTGCTTGATAATAGTTACCATGCTATCCTTTTTTGCATCCGGGTTGGGAGGCTCGGGCAATCATAGGGAGCAATACTAATGAGCAGACAATTTCAAACCGGATTTCTAGCGTTGACAGCATTGCTTGCCGCGAATGCGGTACAGGCGGAGTCGGTCTTGATCGGGAACGATCCGGGACCAAACCGTGGCGTGCGCGCAGAGGCCGTCAACCATGTTTCGGACATCCTGTCGGACGCGACCAATGGCGATCTTTCGATAGAAATGAATTGGGGCAGCGCACTGTTTTCACCGCCATCAGCTCTGGATTCCATCAGCACTGGCGTCGCAGATATCGGCGTGGTGATAGGGCCGTACACTCAGTCTGTCTTGCCGGAACTGAACATCGGCAGCATGCCGTTCCCGCCCGCCCACCCGTGGGTGATGATGCAGGCCATGAACGAACTATACACCACCAACGAGCAAGTTCAGCAGCGGTTTGCCGATAAAAATATCGTTTATGTGAACAACTTCGGCTTGCCAGAGAACCTGTTGGCATGCAACGAGGACATCGTGACAGTGCCGTCTGATATCGAAGGCGTGAAAGTCAGCCGGACCGGCAGTTCCAGTGACATCTGGGGTGAACTTGGCGGTAATATGGTTAACATGACCGTTTACGAAGCCTATCAGGCAATGGATTCCGGTCTGATCGACTGTACGGTGACATTCTCGTACTTTGCGGTCGCAACCAATATTCATGAGCTGGTCGCGACAATTTCGCCGGTGGGTCTGTCCGCGCAATCGGTGATTATCAATGTGATGAACCTCGACACGTTTGAATCGCTACCGGCAGAGGATCAAGCCGCCGTTCGCGATGCGGGTGCGTACATGGCCGACTATTATGGTGAGCAGTTGGATGGTGCTGACACCAAAGCCATGGCGACAATGGCGGATGCGGGTGTCGTACTCAAGGAATTCTCTGACGCCGAACTTTCCATACTCTGGGACGCTGCCCAACCGACCGTGTCAGATTGGCTGGCCGATGCCAAGGCCACAGGTCTTGATGGCGAAGCGCTTCTGGAGGAAATGAACGCGTTGCTGGCCAAGTGGAATGCGATTGCCGACAACGACGGTCTTCCCTGGACACGCAACTAATTTGAAATCAGAGCCTCGCGGCGTGCCTGCGAGGCTCATTTGGGCGCCCACACATGTTTAAACGCATCGAATTCATACTCGATACGCTCGGAGCCATTTCAGTGCTTATCCTGTGTCTGGTCATAATCTGCATCGTGATCTGGCGAGAGTTTCTCGGGGCGGGTTTTCCGGACGGGATCATTATGGTCCGGGAACTGATGGTGCCCGCAATTCTGTTCCCACTGAGTGCGACGACGGCAAAACGCGCCCACGTCTCTATCGAGGTCATCGCGAATTTCTTTCCCGATAGTCTTAATCGCTGGATAGCGGTTTTTGCAGCGGCGCTTGGATTATTTGTCGTCGTCGTCCTGATTTACGCAGGTTGGCTTCAACTTGAAAAGGCATGGGACAACGGGTCCCACTTAGGTGGCGATTTCAGGATACCGAAATGGCCCAGCAGGTTGGTATATGTTGTCGCGTTTTCATTCGTCGCCTTGCGGCTGGCGCAAATATTCTGGCTCGATCTTCGGGCGGCCCTGACCGGGACACCGTCTGCCGCGCTTACATGATCAGAGTTTAGCGAAAATGGACGTTTCAACCATTGGCTTTATTGCCTGCGGCGCGGTGTTGTTCCTCTTGGCGATCCGCGTTCCAATTGCCTTCGCCATCGGCGGTGTCGGCCTGATCGCGCTGTTTTTTGTCTTCGCATTACGCACGGGAGAATTTGTCCCTGACCGGGCGATGTCACGAACCCTTTCGCTAGCGTTCTCCAACGGATTTGCGCTGATCAATTCCTATAACTTGTCGATGATCCCGTTGTTTATTGCACTAGGGGAAATGGCCTACAGGGCCGGCATCACCACCGAGATATATGCCGCTGCCCGAATATGGTTGGCGCGACTACCGGGGGGTGTAGCCATTGCATCCATCGCGGGCTGTGGCGGGTTTTCGGCGATTTCAGGCTCATCGATCGCCTGCGCATCGACCATGGGCAAGATTTGCACGCCCGAGATGCTTAAGTTGGGATATGACGAGCGCCTGGCCTCTGCTAGCGTTGCGGCGGGCGGGACCCTTGGTTCGCTAATTCCTCCGTCGATCCTGTTCATCATCTACGCCATTTTCACAGAGACATCAATCGGGGCGTTGTTTCTTGCAGGGTTCCTGCCGGGTTTGCTATCGATGCTTGGTTACGCGCTTGTGGTTTACATCTGGGTTTTACGCTCTCCAGAAGTTGCTCCGTCTACGATGCGACGGTTTTCGTCGCGTGAAAAATGGGAATCCATGCTGCATGCCTGGCCCGCGTTCTTGTTGTTCATCATTGTGATTGGCGGCATTTACGGCGGGGTCTTCACTGCAACCGAGGCTGCGGCTGTGTCTCTTGTGTTTGCCACGTTTTTGGGTATGGCGCGGGGCCGCGTGAAGGTTGGTGACATCCTGCCCATCATTCGCAGCGTTGGCCTGACTACCGCTGGCATCTTTTTCATCGCCGCCTGTGCTAAGGTTTTTGTCGGGCTGATTGCGCTGACCGGGATATCCAGTGACCTGGTGATCGCGCTGGGTGCAGCCGATATCGGGCCGATGGGCTTTATCTTCATGGTGTGTCTGATCTACCTTGTGCTTGGCATGTTCCTTGACCCGATTGGTATCATGGTTTTGACGTTGCCGCTGATGATCCCGATGGTCGACAGCTATGGCTTCAACCTGATCTGGTTTGGGGTCATTGTTGTGAAGCTGTTAGAGATCGGTCTGATCACACCACCGGTCGGTCTGAATGTCTTCGTTCTGGCCGCAGCAATCGACGGGAAAGTGGCGATTGGCAAAATTTTCGCGGGCATCTGGCGGTTTTTGATTAGTGATGTCATCGTACTGGCTCTGTTGGTGCTGTTCCCGATTATCTCTCTCATCATTCCGATGTCGATGTAGGGACAGCCAATGCGGGTGCTGGTGATACTATGAACACGTTCGACATCGTGATCTGCGGGGCCGGAACTGCGGGATGCGTTTTGGCCAACAGGTTGTCCGCCGATCCAACCCTCTCGGTTCTACTGTTGGAAGCCGGTCACGAAATGCGATCACCTCTGTTGCACGCCTACGGGGCATCGCTGGACCATTGGGACACCCCGCTCGATTGGGCCTTCCGGTCTGAACCGCAGACGCAGTTTAACAATCGCCGCATACTGCTGAACCGTGGCAAGGGACTTGGCGGGTCAAGCGGTATCAACTGGGGCATGTATGTGCGCGGCAATCGCGGTGATTTCGATCATTGGGCGCAGTTGGGCAATACGGGCTGGTCCTATGATCATGTGCTTCCTCATTTCTTGCGATCAGAGGCTAGCCGCGTGTTCGATGACGCCTATCACGGCACGGACGGTGTGATCCCGATCGAACATCCGTACAACGCACACCCGTTGCAGGACATGTGTTTCGAAGCTTATGAAGATTTGGGCGTCCCTAGGAACCCCGATTATAACGGCGCAACGCAAGAGGGCAGTTTCCTTTATCAGTTGACCACGGACCAGGGCCGTCGCGTCAGTGCGGCGGACGGATTCCTGACACCCATAAGCGGCAGGCCGAATCTGACCATCATCACAGGTGCGCATCTGACCAGTGTTACATTGGACGGCGCGCGTGCGACCGGTGTCACCTATGCCAAGGGGCAAGAGGCCGTAACGGTTACAGTCGGTGAAGTGATCCTGTCCTTGGGTGCTATCGGCTCTCCGCATCTCTTGATGTTGTCCGGTATCGGACCGCAGGATCATCTCGCGGAACATTCCATTGCGTGCAGACATGAACTCGGCGGGGTCGGGCAAAACCTGCTTGATCATTTTGTCGGACCGCGGCTTGCCCTGACCCTGCGCGAACCGGAAAAGTTTGGTTTCCCAATCGCCAGCGAGGCCGACAGCCTTGCCGAATTCGAGGCCACTGGCACCGGCCCACTAGCGACAACAGGGATCGACGCGGGTGCGTTTGTGCGTCTGAACGAACGGGATACATATCCGAACGGGCAATCGATCTGTATGGTGTCCAATGCACATTTGCACCGTAATATCCCGCTCCCTCCGCGCGTGGGATTTGTAGGGTATGTGTGTCGCACAATGTCCAAAGGTTCTGTGACGCTTGCCTCTGCAAGTCCGTTTGATCGCCCGCTTGTCGATCCCAACTATCTGTCCGACCCTATCGATGCGGACAACCATGTCGAACTGATCCGGTTCCACCAGCGGATGATCGAACATTCTGCGTTCGATGGTGTGCGGGACAAGCTGCTCGGACCGGGGATGGACCGCGACGCCATCCTTGCCGCCACACGCGCCGAGGCGAGTACTACGTGGCACCAATCGTCGACCTGTCGTATGGGAATCGACTCTGACGCTGTTGTCGGGCCGGATTTAAAAGTACACGGGTTAGGAAACCTGCGGGTGATCGACGCGTCTGTCTTTCCTACAATGACGAGCGGAAACATCAACGCACCGACCATGATGATTGCCGAAAAAGGAGCGGACCTGATCTTGCAACATTGACCGTAGGTCCGGCGTAGGGTGTGCGCGTGCCTGTGTCCCAGGGTTAGTGTGAAGGTACCCAAGTTGGTTGCACCTTCTTTCGGGTGATTCAAGTTGCCTACGCCTCGTGTTGTTCACCCTTGGCCCGGCGTGCGCTTCACCGCTACAATGCAAGGCGAGAGCCGTGTGCGTAATTCCGCAAGCACGGATTTAAGCGGTGGGTGCCCGGGTAAAGGGTATTGCTACCGTGCCTTAATGACCAGTGAAACCGATGATGCGTTTGCCAGATTCATCCGTGTATCGTGTCATTTCCTCATGGGCTGAATCGAAATCTTTCGTAGTCAGTTGTAGTGTCAGATGTTCGCTATCGATCCGCTCAGTTGCATACTGTACGGCCCGATGCACCCACTCTTTGATGAAGGCGGGTGTGGCACCTTCGCTACGCGTCACCAGCTGCCCCCAGTCAATGGCGGCACTGTTGTAGGGTTTAATGTAGTGGGTGAGGTAGCGTTGTCTCAGCGTAGCGCCGGGTAGTCCGAGATAGATGCATTGACTGATGCGACCAGGCCGGTCCTTGATGGCAGATTCCAGGCGCTCAATGGCGTTGGTAGTGAGGATGACACTGACGTCCTCATGGAGCCTCAGGCCATCCATCTGATCGAGCAGATCACCGAGTGATGAACTGTAGAGATTGATTTCGCGGGAAGCGAAGACAAGATCGACATCTTCGAGCACGATCAGTGACGGCTGATAGAGCCTTGCAAGATCAAATACCTGGCTGATCTTGTGCAACGTACGTCCCGTGGCCACGATGCGCGTAGTCTCCGGCAATTCACCGAACAGGTAGCGACAGGCATAAGTTTTGCCTGTGCCGGGTGGGCCGTATAGCAAAACGCCGCGACGCAATGGCACGCCGTGCTGCTTGAGCACAGCACGGCGTCGATACAGATCAACGACGTTGCGGTACAAGGTGCTGAAGACCTGATCGTCGATCACGAACTGATCCCTGGCAACCGGACTTGCCAGCCGAAAGCCGATCCTTAGACGTTCCTGTTTCTCGATGTCGCCGAACTCGTCCTTGTTGCCGGTCTGAAAACTCACCGACAGCAATTGGTGTCGATAGATCGAATGCGTCAGGCTGTGTTCGAGTACCAGGGTCAGCAGCACTTCGGCCGCCTCCGAGCCACAGGCAGCAACTTCCAGATTGGCTTGTTCGTCATACGTATTGTGTTGGAGTCGCACGATGACAGGATGCGCTGAGACGCTGTGCGGGCAGGTGAAAATCCAGAAGCAGTTGGTGGGCAGGAACTCTTCCACATCATCAGCTATTGTCCAGGCTGATTTGCTGGATCGAACGATCTTGCGAGAATACCAGTCAGTCAAGTCAGCGCGCAGAAGATCGGTGAGATCTTCTTTGGTCTTCGTATCGATCCTGTCAATGGTGATGCCCCCGGACTCGGCTTTCGAGTTGCCAAGCGCATTGATGGCGCGATACAGATCGACAAATCGGTAGACAGGCAATACTTTCGTATTGACTACATACTCTTCAGGTGAGTGTTTGGCGATCGCATCACGCAGACGGTAATCGAGTCTATGGGTTGAATCACGAAACAAGGTTGGTAGCCACTTCTCAGCTAACGATCGAATCGATGTGGTTACTTTCCGGATTGCGCCTGGTCCCCTGGGTCTCAGGCTATTGGCGAGGCTGTAACGGCGAAAACTCACGAGCGTGTCCTTTGTGTTCGGCGGCGCAAGTATCGACTATGACCGCGAACCCATTTTTCGCAAACTGGCATGAAGAATCAGATAAAGACGAATGGCACTTGCTCAAGCTCGTCATTCCCGCGAAGTATGTTCAGTAACGTCGTTGCATGGCTGCAATCCTCTGTCTGATGAGTTGTCGGAGCCAGCATGGAGAAACCACCTCGACACGATCATGGCGGCCGAGTATCCAGCTAACCAGAGACTCGGTGGGTACTATGCTGTCAATACTCATAACGTGGAAGGACTGGTCTCCGGACAGAGTCAGCTGCTGGTCTATGGCGAGTGGATAGGCTCTGAGATCATCGATCAGTGCGTCACCAGGCCCAGTGGGTGAAGAGTAGACATGGAGTACTAAGCTCATGTTCCCCGGAGCTGACGTGCCAGGTGGTGGAAGCAAAGGGACCTCAAGTCGCTGCTCATCGATAAATTGCTGCAAGTCGAACCCATCAACGTTGGAGCCTTTGGTTCGCACTGAAATGCTTTGCATGCATTGAAACTGATAGGCCTTTGGTTTCCTGGCTGAATCCGAATCCGGTTTCGAGATTGATTCAGAATTTAATGTTGGAAGAGTGCAAGCATCTTCGCAGGCGATCAGGTACAGCTTCGGACTACGCACAACGATAGCGCAAGGATGCAGCAGACGCTGGCGGCCAGCATAGGTCATGCTGATGCAGCGCTTGTGCAGCAGTGCCGAAGAAATTACGGCGAATGCAGTGTAGTTTGATTTGAGAGGTAGCAACTCCTGTCCGCGTGGGTGCACCGCAACCGACTTCAGATACTGACCTATCGCCAGCTGATCTCTACTCAGCCTGACTTCATACTGAGAAATGGTCTTGCGTGCTTGAGTGAATATTGCATCAAGACAGGTTGCACGCAATTCGTCGGGAACGACAAGCTTCAGATGCTTCTCAGCCAGAGCGACCAGCAGCGCCTCCTCGATGGGCATCGGTGCTTTGATCATGGGGCCGCCGCTGGCCTGATAGAGCAATCGTTTTCGATTCGCCGGATCGGGAACTGCATCCACAAAGCCGCCGAATTCGCTGGATTCCCGAAGCTGCTTCAACCATAGCTGAACGGTTCTGAGGCCCTGATCTCGCGAGTGGCCGGCCAGTTGATCGTGGCCCCAGGATGAATGCGTCAACAGGTGATGAAGAATCTGCTGTATTGATCTTGCCTGCGAAGAACGATACAGATAAGCGAGCAGGCACAATCGGGCGTCGAGCAAGCGGCTCATGACGTTGCTCGCATGAGCGACCAGCGCTGCTGTACGCAACGAATCGCCTGCAATGGGGTATGGGTGTTCCGGCCATCCTTGCCGAGTATATTCATTCTGATCAAACGTCCTTGTTTGGGTGGGATCACTTAGTGGTGAAAATTCAGGCTCCCAGCGCGCAGTATGGCCGATTTGGGTGGCGGTTGGGCAGGAGGCTGTCCGAAAACAGGCTGATCTGCTGCGAACGCGATATTTTGGCGGGGCTGCCTCCAGCCCTATTTTCTCGAGACAACGTCGAATAGATACAACAACTATTTTCCTCAACTGACAAGAAATTCTGACTCAAATTCTCACGCCCTCGCGACGATCGCTATTCTCGGACAGCCTCTGGGTCTACCCGGCAAGTGCACCAATGCCAGACTGCGCTGAAGCATCAGCTAGCGGAGCTTACATCAGGCCATCATAAAGCGTGTCATCGCTAGCAAAAAAGCTCGGATTTCTGCGGGATGAGTACCGCAGCTCCCACCCAGATCTGACATTCTTATGATGTTGACACATTGATAGGCAAGATATATTTATGTGTCGACTCGACAAGTAATCGCTGGGTCGGCAGGCCTGAGTGGCTGCACCAATAGTTTGAAACGTGTGTAGTCACTGGTGGTAATCCCGGCAACACGCTCGCCCCTGAAGGTAGTGTACGAGGCTGGACAACTGAAGATCAGCACATCGACTCCACGCGTTAGCGCCCGTACCAGCTTCTGAAATGGAACCAGTGACACCGGCATGACCACACGAAAATCATCGCAGCTCACACTAAAAGACAAGCTCTCTCGTCTTACTTTCAGACAGGCAAGCAAGTTGCTCGGTCCTGACGGTGAACAGCACATCATGCGTGGTGGCCGTTACACTATTGACGTCGACCGTCAGGTCAGCCTGACTCAGCGGCGCTTCCGGCTCGAATTGTTTGAACCAGAAGCCTGCATCGTCACTATCAGCCTGCAGGACAACGCTACTCGTCGTCTTGGCTGGCAGTGCAGCACATCAGAAAAAGCCTGCGATGAAGTTGGAGCCGCTTTCGCCCTGATTCTGGAGGAGAAGACCTTGTTAGGTTTGGCGGTGGAGCCAGATACTCCTCTGCAGCGTGCCGAGATGAGTGATATCGAACTCAACGCGCTGGAGATAACTGCGCGCGAGAAGCGTGCGCTTGACGAGCGCATGACGGTGCGCTCTGAGAATCCCAAAACGCCTTGGGCAGACTACAGGATTACCAACAAGTCATCGGGTAAGACGTATCGCGTGGCGTTGCGTGGGCATCATCCTGGTGAATCCTACTGCTCATGTCCAGATTATCGCAAGAACACCTTCGGTACCTGCAAACATATTCTTCATGTGTTGCACAAGGCGAAGCGCAAATTCACCGCTGCTCAGTTGCGCCGTCCCTATCGTTTACGCAGCATCATTGTCTTTCTGCAACACGGGCAGGAACTGCAACTGCGAGTCGGCGTTCCAGACAAGCTTGATGTAGATGCGCAGCGATTGCTGAAGCGCTTCAGTAATAAAGCCATCACCGATGTTGCCGGTTTGCTCCGCTGTATTGGCAAGCTGGAGTCAGCTGGTCACGCCGTAACGATCTACCCCGACGCTGAGGAGTACATCCAGCAACGCTGCTGGCAATCTCGTATCGAGCGACAGGTGGCAGCGATACGCAAGAAACCGGCAAAGCATCCGTTGCGAAAAAAATTGCTGAAAGTCAATCTGTTGCCCTATCAGCTGGATGGTATTGCCTTCGCAGTGGGTGCCGGTCGCGCGGTACTGGCTGATGATATGGGTCTGGGCAAAACCATTCAGGGCATTGGTGTAGCGGCTCTGTTGAAACGTGAAGCGGGTATCTCGCGCGTGCTGGTGGTGTGTCCTGCCTCATTGAAATCACAATGGCGCGCAGAGATTCATCGTTTTTCGGATCTTGATTGCCAGCTTGTGCAAGGTGCATCGAGCAGTCGCGCCGAGCAGTACGATAACGACTGTTTCTTTACAGTGTGCAATTACGAACAGGTGCTTCGCGATCTGCTGCACATTGAGCAAGTGCCGTGGGACTTGATCATTCTGGATGAAGCGCAGCGTATCAAGAACTGGGAAGCCAAGACTACGCAGGTTATCAAGTCATTGAAGTCCACTTTTGCACTGGTGCTCTCTGGCACGCCACTAGAGAACCGGATTGATGAGCTCTACAGCATCGTCGAGTTTATTGATGATCGCCGGCTGGGACCGGACTTCCGTTTTTACCAGCGCCATCGAGTGGTTGACGAGAAAGGCCGTGTGATCGGGTATCAACGACTTGAAGAGCTGCGTGCCAACCTGGCGCCGGTACTGCTGCGCCGCACACGTGCCTCTGTGTTGGGTGAATTGCCGCCGCGCACGACAGACATTGTGCGCATCACGCCTACCGAAGAACAACTCGACATTCACACGGCGAACATGCAGATTGTGAGAATGACAATCGGTAAGCCATTTCTGACAGAAATGGACTTGCTGCGTCTGCAGAAAGCGCTGCTGATGTGTCGCATGTCTGCTGACAGCACCTTTCTATGTAACAAGACAGCACCGTCGTATTCCAGCAAGCTGTATACGTTGGCTGATCTTTTTGATCGCATCTTCAGTGATCCTGCTCATAAAGTCGTGTTGTTTTCAGAATGGACAACCATGCTTGATCTCATCGAGCCGTTGCTGCATGAGCGCAAGATCGGTTTTGTCCGTCTGGATGGATCCGTGCCGCAAAAGAAGCGTGCCTCGCTGGTCAGTAAATTTGAGGAGGACAATCAGTGTCGATTGTTCATGACGTCAAACGCAGGCTCTACGGGTCTGAATCTACAGTTTGCGAACACGGTCATCAATGTCGATTTGCCGTGGACACCTGCTTTGCTGGAACAACGTATTGGCCGTGTCCATCGCATGGGCCAGAAAAAACCAGTGCACGTGTTTGTGCTAGTCACAGAAGAGACACTCGAAGAAAGTCTGCTTGCCACGCTCTCTGCCAAGCACGAGCTTGCGCTGGCAGTTCTGGATCCGGACTCAGATATTGATTCGGTGGATATGTCCAGTGGCATGGATGCTCTGAAGCAACGTCTGGAAGTGCTGCTGGGTGCCAAACCTGAGGCCTCAGACGATGAGTCCCAAAAACGCGAGGTAGATAAACAGATCACTACTGTCGCTGACAAGCAGCGTATTTCTGAGGCTAGCGGGCAGCTACTGGGTGCTGCGTTCAACTTTCTGGGCGAATTGTTACCGCCACAGGAACACACTGCCCAATCAAAAAGCCTGGCAGTTGAACTCAAGAAACGACTGAATGATAGCGTTGATACAAACGCTGATGGAAAACCGCAGCTGACGATCACACTGCCCGACAGTGATGCTTTAGATAGTCTGGCAGAATCCTTGGCTAAACTGCTAGCGACAAGGTTGGGGTAAGTTTTTTTGGGGGATAAGGCAACCAGACTTGCGTATCGGCTATCGTGTGGTGCTGGTGAGAATGGGTCATGGCTGAATGGCACTTACGTAAGCTAAATCACCGCCAATTGTCATTCCCGCGCAGGTAGGAATCCGTGCGAATCGTGCAATATAGATTCTTAGCGTTCATCACCACTAGCGAAATCGGTTGATTGTCGCTGGTCGTCAGTCCAAAAGTACACACGACGTGAGACAGAATCATGATCCGATGCCACCTGGCCCGTCTGATGGGCGAACACAAGATGCGCATCAGCGATGTCATCCGCGAGACGGGACTCAGACGCAACACGCTCACGTTGATGTACAAGGAAACCGCCCAGAAGGTGGACCTGGACGCGCTGGACAAGCTCTGCGAATTGTTCCAATGCGAAGTACACGAATTATTGGAGCACGTGCCAGGAGCGTACGACGCGCGGAAACACTAAGGATCACCCATGGCCATCAAGAAAACCCAACTCTATTCTTCCCTGTGGGCCAGCTGCGACGAGCTGCGCGGGGGAATGGATGCGAGCCAGTACAAGGACTACGTGCTGACCCTGCTGTTCATGAAGTACGTGTCGGACAAATATAAAGGCGATCCCTACGGCATGATCGTGGTGCCGGAGGGGGCCAGCTTCGATAGTCGGGGCAGGGGCGCCGTCATTCTGCCACACGGTGTCTTGTTCCGTGGTAATGCCGAAGCGAGAATTCGTGAGAACCTGATCCGCCAAGGCTATATTAAGGCCATCATCGGCTTGCCAGCGAACCTCTTCTACGGTACCGGTATACCTGCCTGCATCATCGTTATCGACAAGCAGGACGCTGCGCATCGCACTGGTATTTTCATGGTGGATGCCAGCAAGTGTTTCATCAAGGACGGTAACAAGAACCGACTTCGTAGCCAGGACATTCACAAGATCGTGGATGTTTTCATTCGGCAAATGGAAATGCCACGCTTTTCACGCACGGTGCCGTTGTCGGAGATTGTCAGCAACGACTACAATCTCAATATTCCGCGTTACATCGACGCCAGTGAGCCTGAAGATCTGCACGATCTCAGTGTCCATCTGCAAGGGGGTATTCCCCTTAGCCGAGTGATCTGGGCGACGCGGATCGATCTTCAGATTGCGCTAATCGGGGTGGTGTTCCCGTTAGTCATCGGCACGCTCGTCGGCACCGTGGCGGGCTACGCCGGCGGCTGGGTGGACGCCGTGCTGATGCGTCTGATTGACGTGGTGCTCGCCTTCCGCTATCTCGTGCTGATGCTTGCACTCATCGCCATCCTCGGGCCCGGCCTGACGAGCTTCTACATCGCGATGTCGCTGGTCGGCTGGGTCTCGTACGCGCGCTTGGTGCGGGCGAGAATCCTGGTTCTGAAGAACGGCGACTTCGCGATCGCGGCGCAAAGCCTCGGCTACGGGCACACGCGGATCATGTTTCGACACCTGTTGCCCAACGCGCTGTCCGGCTCCGTCGTGTTCGCGATGTCAGACGCTGTGCTTGTGCTGCTTGCCGGAGCCTCGATCAGCTACCTCGGTCTCGGCGTGCAGCCACCGGCCTCCGAGTGGGGTCTGATGGTCGCCGAGGGGCAATCCTTCATCACCAGCGCCTGGTGGCTGATCACCTTCCCCGTTCTGGCGATCGTCGTGCTGTCGTTCGCATTCAGCTTGTTCGCCGACGGTCTCGGCGAACGGCTCGGTGTCCGCACGTGAGCGCGTCGCGCCTGTCGGTCTCGAATCTGGAAGTCTCGACCGACGCCGGGCTCCACCTTGTCGACGGGTTGTCGTTCGAGCGCCGGGTGGGGGAGATCCTGGGGCTAGTGGGCGAGAGCGGCTCGGGCAAGACGATGGCCTGCCGTGCGTTGATGCGCCTGCTTCCCGGTGCCCGCCTCGCGATCACCGGTGGTGCCGTGCGGCTCGACGGTCGTGATCTCGTCAGGCTTCCCGAGCGCGAGATGTGTGCAGTGCGCGGGCGCGAGATCGGTATGATCTTTCAGAACCCGGCCAGCCACATCGATCCGATCATGCGCATTGGAAATCAGATCGCCGAGGCCATCCGTCTGCACGACGGCGCGAGTCGAAGGGAGGCGCGCCGGGCGGCGGTAGAGGCGCTTCGACGGGTCGGCATTCCCGATCCCGAATCCCGGAGTCGGAGCCATGCTCACGAGTTCTCGTGAGGCATGCGTCAGCGGGCAATGATCGCGCTGGCGCTGCATCTTGCCGCCTGGCGCACTCGCCCCCGGCGGTTCTACGGTGCCGATCGAACTCGATGGCAGCGGTGCGCGTGCACCGACCTGACTTCCCGACCGAGTCGTTCTTCTCTTTCTCGCTGTTCCAGCCAACCCTCACCCATCCCAAGAGAATCCCCTCGCCATGACCCTTCGCCTCACTTCCCGCCGTTCCCCCGCTGCGGGCGTCACGCCGCCGCTCCTCGGACGCCGCGTCAGCCTCGGTATCGTTGCCGGTGTCGTCCTCGGCGTGCTCGCGCCGTTTGCTCACGCTGATGGCGTGCTGACGATCGGGCGTCGGGACGACAGCACGACCTTCGACCCGATCGCGACGGCGCTGAACGTCGACTTCTGGGTCTACATGAACGTCTACGACGTGCTCGTTCGCGTCGACCGGAGTGGCACCGAGCTCGAGCCGGGTCTGGCCGAGAGCTGGTCGATCTCCGACGACGGGCTCAACTACACGCTGAACCTGCGCGAGGCGAAGTTCTCCGACGGTTCGCCGATCACCTCGGCGGACGCGGCGTTCTCGTTGACGCGGCTGCGTGACAGCGAGCTCTCGCTCTGGGCAGACCCCTTCCAGGTGGTTGAGTCGATCGAGACACCCGACGAGCGCGTCACGCTCGAGAGGAACCCAGATTTCTGGGAGGCGGACCGGGTGCAGCTTGATGGCGTCGAGTGGGTGTCGGTACCCGACGACAACACTCGCATGCTGCAGATCCAGGCTGGCGAGCTCAACGCGGTACTGTTCGTTCCGTTCTCACGGGTCGCCCAGCTCGAGAGCGACCCGAACGTGAACATGGTGCTCGAGCCCTCGAGCCGTGAGGATCATCTCCTGCTCAACCATCGCAGCGAGGCGCTGGCCAAGAAGGAAGTGCGTCAGGCGCTCGACATGGCGATCGACAAGTAGTCGATTATAGACGCGGTGACGTTCGGGATTGCCGAGGAGGCCAACTCCTACATTCCCAAGGGCGGGCTCTACTACTACGCGGACAACCTTCGCCGCCCCTACGACCCGGAGAAGGCGAAGGCGATGCTGGAGGAGGCGGGCGAATCGGACCTGACGCTCGACTACGTGCTCAGCGCGGGGTCGGAAGTGGACGAGCAGATCGCCGTCCTTCTGCAGCAGCAGCTTGATCAGGCCGGCGTCACGGTCAATCTCATGAAGATCGACCCGAGCCAGGTCTGGGACACGCTCGTCGACGGCGGCTACGATCTGTCGGTCAACTACTGGACCAACGATATCGTGGATCCCGACCAGAAGACGACCTTCGTGCTTGGTCACGACTCGAACGACAACTACATGACCCACTACGAGAACGACACCGTCAAGCAACTCGTGGCCGATGCCCGGCTCGAGACCGATCCGGCGAAGCGCGAAGCGATGTACGTCGAGCGTCAGACCATCGCCAAAGATGACGTGAACTGGATCGACCTGTTCTACAGCCCCTACCGGAACGCGACACTGACCAACATCGAAGGCTTCTACCAGAACCCGCTCGGACGCTTCTTTCTGGAGGACACGGTCAAGAAGTAGGAGGGCAGCGGCGGTGCAGGGCGACGGTGCGAACCGACCTCGGGCGCGTGATCTCGGGCTCGACTTCGGCGGATCGACCGGGCCCTGCAACGCGATAGCCGACGTGGGCGGCGTGCAGGTCGGTTACACGACGCTGATCGACGGGAGCGGCCCGCTGTCGGATGGTCACGGTCCGGTGCGCACCGGCGTTACCGCCATCCTTCCGCGCCCGTCGGGCGGCCCGCTCACGCCGGTCTGGGCGGGGTTTCACGCGCTGAACGGTAACGGCGAGATTACAGGCACCCACTGGATCCGTCACGGCGGTCATTTCAGCGGACCGGTGTGTCTGACCAACACACACAACGTCGGTACGGTGCATGACGCGGTCACAAGCTGGATGCTGAAAACCTGGTCGGCTGATTTCGAGAGGGAGCATCTGTGGGCGATGCCGGTAGTCGCCGAGACATACGACGGCGTGCTGAACGACATCCACGGCCAGCACATCACGCGGCGACACGCCCTGGACGCGATCGACTCCGCACGAGGTGGAACGATTGCCGAGGGCAACGTCGGGGGCGGTACCGGCATGATCGCCTACGAGTACAAGGGTGGTACGGGTACCGCCTCCCGGACCTTGTCGATCGGCATCGGCCGGCACGGTACGCCGGGAGGGAACAACTCCGGCGACTTTTTCTCGCGTTCAGCACGGCCAACGCGGTCCCGCTTGCCGAGCTCACAAGTGCACGACGTCGCATGAAGGTACTGCCCGACGACTGGTTCGATCCGATCTACCTGGCGGCGGTGCAGGCGATAGACGAGGCCGTCGTCAACGCGATGCTTGCTGCCGAGAGCATGACGACATTGAAGCCTGCGGGTCTGAACTGCCAGTCGCTGGAGGCGCAAAGGCTTGTCGCGCTGCTCGGTACAGACGGTGCGTAGCGATCAACGACACCGAGCGAATGAAAGAAGTCGAAGAGTGCGGCTAGCAGGTCGCGCGCGCTGATCTTTACGCGCGCTAGCCTTGCATGGCTCCCCGCTGCCGGCAGCGGACGCATCGTGTGATCGAGCACCTGGACTGTGAACGGGGCATTCCTGACGGGTGTCCGGAGATGCTGAGCCGGCTCTCTTCAAGCTCGTCCGTTCACTGCGACGATATCAAGGCGGCCGACCGATCAGCACGACGGCTCTCGGAACTGGTCGACCTGGTCTCGCCATGCGGCGACAGCGGCGTTTACCCGCGCTTCCCGGCCGTCGTGTACAGCCAGGTGCAGAGCGTGCGCGAGACGGCGCGTCAGCTAGACGTGCCGCTGTACCCGTTCCTGCGCCGGATCTGCACCGAGGTACTGAGCGCGGAGGGCGTGACCATACGCTTGCCGTTGGGCACCGCGCGCCTGCGGGGCTGAGCACGGACCGCTCGGATCAGGCTGATAGCCTGCTGCGGCGTGGTCGACACGTACCGCAGCGCCTCCGCCGCGGTTGGCGGCGTGCTCTGTACCTCGCCTGTCTCGTGAATCGGGCCGGCGACCTACATCTATCTGTCTACGGCAATAGAAAAGAGCGACGTACCTCAGGCGTCCACCTTCAGGATCACGATGTGGGCCGAGCCAAAGCCTTCTGGACGTGCGCAGCACAGCTTTCGGTCGGCAAAAACCTCAAATCCCGGGCGTCGCGGGATCTGCAGTCGTGACTACGCTCCAATACGAGCCCTCCTTGCGATCGATGTGAGTACGCAAGATATTCAAAGCAGCCGGGAGATCACTTTCCTTGACAGCCTTCGTGATCTGCATGTGCTCTCGAAAGGATTTCGCCATGTGATCCGGATGCCGACCTAATCTGTTCCGAACTGACGCCATTTTCAAAGCAATCGTCTGGTACGCGTCTTCCAGGAATCTGTTGTCCGCGTAATCGAAGAAGTATTGGTGAAATAGCGTGTCTTGACCTAGATATCCCACTACATCATCCGCCTCGCGAGCTGAAGCCATGCAGCCGGTACAACGCTCGAGCGCTTCATGGAAATCCTTTCGATGATGCTTGACCGACGCGCTTAGCGCAGAGGTTTCGAGACATACCCGCGCATCACATAATTTCGCAAGCTCTCCCGGTGAGAGATTGAAAACGAAGGACCCGCGTTGCGGCTCGACGACCAGCAAACCATCCATTTCTAGCCGATTCATCGCTTCACGCACCGGCGTGCGACTTACGTTCAGGTTCTTCGCAATCTTGGACTCGGAGAGCTGGCTGCCCAACTCGAACTCACCGGTAACGATCCGCTCCTTGATGTTCTCCGTCACCAGTTCCGTCAGAGACTTCGGCCTATCGAAATTCTTCATGATGCCTTTGTTCCTGATTGTAACAGTGCGGGAATCAACCATTCATGACCAGGAGCGGTTGACAACTTGCATACAGTATGCCAGCATCCATACATGGTGTTCGTCTATGCCAGCTCACTGAAAGGTTCAACGTTGAAAGCCGTCGAAAACTGGATCGTTCAGATAAACAGGGCTTTCGTAGCGTCGGCGCTGGCCATCGTCCTGGCCATAGTATTCGCCAACGTGGTTGGACGCTATGTTTTCGGTCAATCGTTTGCCTGGGTCGAAGAAGTGGCAAGGCATCTGGTCATCCTTGCCGCGTTCTGCGGTGCCGGACTCGCCTTGCGAGAGGGCCGGCTGGTGGCGATAAGCGTGATACCCGCGCTACTCCCGGCGCCCATCGCTCACTTGCTCCGATGGAGCGTCGTCGTGACGATGTTCGTCTTCATGGCGACCATGCTGTGGCTGGGGATCCGCTTTGCTGAATTTGGCTGGGGCAAAGAGACGATGTCCACCGGCATCCCACGCGGCATCCCCTACCTAGCCATACCCATCGGCTGCGCGTTGTTTCTGATTCAATTGCTGTTCTTCGCCAAATGCTTTGTCACAGAGGATTTCGAATTCCTGGATGACGTCGAAGCTGCGGGAGATTGACCCATGGCCAAGACACTTGTATTGCTGTTCTTCGCGACATTATTCCTGAGCGTCCCGGTAGCGTTTACCATGGGTATTGCTGGGTTGGCAGCCATTTTCATCGATGGCTCACTCAATCCATTGGTGGCGACGCAACGGATGTTCGCCGGCATCGACAGCTTTCCACTCATGGCGGTACCGTTCTTCATACTCGCCTCAGAGCTCATGACTGCCTGCGGATTGACAAGGGCACTGCTGCGTGTCGCTAACGCATTGGTCGGGCATGTTCGAGGCGGACTCGGACACGTCAACATCCTGGTGTCTATGATGTTCGCTGGCATCAGCGGGTCTGCTCTAGCCGATGCGGCAGGACCCTCCGCTATTGTCATGCGGATGATGCGACAAGCCGGCTATGACAAAAATTATGCCGGAGCACTTTCAGCTGCTACGGCTACGATCGGCCCCATCATTCCCCCCTCGATTCTGGCGGTAATCTTCGCAATCTCGACCAGTGGAGTCACGGTCGCAGGTTTGTTCCTTGCCGGTATCGTTCCAGGCATTCTATTAGGTTTGTCACTTGCCATAGCAAATCACATAGTCTCCGTTCGGCACAACTACCGAGGCAGCGAGGCAAGGGCTACATTTGCCGAACTGCGGCACGCAATTCTGGCCGCCATTCCCGCACTGTTGATGCCCGGCATAATTCTAGGTGGCATTCTGTTCGGCGTGTTTACTCCTACGGAGGCCGGCGCGGTGGCATCGGTTTATGCATTGGCGCTGGGATTGCTCATGCGTGCATTTTCCTGGCGCACACTTTACAACGCTTTTGTTCGCGCGGCAGTCATTACCTCCTCGGTCTTCTTGATCGTAGCCATGGCTTCGATATTCGCGTGGCTCCTGACATACTTGCAGATACCTCAGGAGCTGGCCAAGCTGATAAATCAGATCACGGACAGCCAGTTGGGGGTCCTTCTATTACTGGCAGCCTTTGCGTTGATCTGCGGTTTCTTCATCGACACCCTACCGGCACTGATCATCCTCACTCCGATATTAGGGCCGATCGCCTACTCTGCCGGTATAGATCCATTGCAATTCGGCATGATGCTCGTTCTAAACCTGACTATCGGCATGATTACACCGCCGGTCGGGCCAGTACTGTTCGTAATTGCCTCTGTTGGCCAGCTGAAAATAGAAGCTTTGTCAAAAGCAATTCTACCACTCTTGTTGGCTGAACTTGTCGTACTGCTTCTGGTGCTCCTGGTGCCCGGAGTCAGCACATTCATCCCCAGATATTTTGGGTTTGCAAACTGAAAGGAGAATACATATGAATATCTACGAATCGTCCAAACTGGTGACGGCAGGCGTCGTTCTCGCCATGACCGTTGCAAACGCCGCCTCGGCCAAGGATCTCAAATACGCGCACTTTCAGGCTGCAGATCTGAGTTCTCCGAAACATGCCGCCGCCTTGGCGTTCGAATCCTGCGTTGAGGGAAAAACCTCCGGTTCAATAGACGTCCAGATATTTCCCGCTTCACAACTCGGCGGTGGGCCAGAAATAATGGAAGCCTTGCAGCTAGGTTCTGTACAGATGGCCGTCATTCATGACGGCCCCATATCGGCTGTATACAAACCTTTTTCCGTTCTGGCGATACCTTATCTCTTCGACGACCAGGCGATGGCGTGGTCGGTCATGGATGGCGAATTCGGCGATGCCTTGGAAGAAGACATGTTGGACAAGACTGGAATACGCATGTTCGGTGTAGCCGACAATGGAGTTCGCAACTTTACCAATAATGTCAAACCCATCGATGAGCCTGCTGATATGGAAGGACTCAAGATGCGCGTAATGACAGCACCTGTGTGGGTAACACTGGTAGAAAGTCTCGGCGCGTCGGCAACCCCGGTTCCGTGGCCGGAACTGCCCGGTGCGTTACAACAAGGTATCGTGGATGGTCAGGAAAACGGCGTAACCAATATCATCGACGCTTCGCTCTACCAGCACCAGAAATACGTGTCACTGGATGGTCATGTCTTTAGCTGGCACGCATATCTGATGTCTGATGAATATTACCAGGATTTGCAGCCGGGTGAACAGTTGGCGGTCAGTCAATGTGTGGAGATCTCCAAGACCATTCATCGAGGCATGACCGCTGCGCAAGATGCGAATGCAACTGCAATTCTTTCCGAAAAGGGTATGGAGGTAGTGCCCGTCAGTCCCGAGCAGAAAGATTTGTTCCGTGCCGCTGCTCAACCTGCAGTGCGGAAATACATCGTCGGGGAGATCGGCGCTGAATGGCCTGATCGTTTGGACGATGCCGTGTCAGCGTACAAAGAGCCCTGAGGTTGCTCCTGCTGCGGGATCCCCCGATATGACGCTCCGATCCATCGCTGTACTTGAACCCGGCTATGCAGCTTATGAAACCGAGCGTTCGATTCTTTCCGCACATGATGTAAGTGTCGTTCCAGTAAGTGCGGATGAGGATGCTATCGAGGCCCTGCAGGTGATCGATCCGGCGGCGATTCTGGTGCGCGAACGCACCGTTAACGCCGCCGTGATCGACGCTTGCAGCAAATTACGAACCGTAGTTCGATATGGCGTGGGCTTCGATAACATCGACATCGAGTATGCGCGATCGCGAAAGATATTCGTTGCTAATGTCCCCGATTACGGCGCGGAGAAAGAGGTCAGCGAACATGCGCTCAGTCTCTACCTGGCCATACAGCGACGCATCTTGTCGCGGGACGCTGAGGTGCGGCGCGGTGAATGGGGCATCGGACAACGCGGCTTGATACCCGATCGGGAAAACGCGGCTCTGGGTCTGATAGGCTGCGGTAAGATCGGTTTCTCGACTGCCAGTAAATTTCGTGCTATCGGGTTTGGGCGAATCGTCGTTGCGGATCCCTATCTGGCCGATGAAGCCGCTGAAGATATGGGCGTCGAGAAAGTCGATCTGGCTACGTTGTGTCGTCTGGCTGATGTCATCAGCCTGCATGCACCGCTGAGTACGGAAACCAGACACATTCTAGATGCGGAACACATAGCCCTGATGAAACCTACATCGGTGGTTCTCAACGTTTCACGAGGCGGGCTACTCGACGAGCAAGCGCTGGCGTCAGCACTCCACGAAGGACGCATATTCGGCGCAGGCATCGATGTTTTCGAAAACGAACCGGTCAGCCTGGACAACCCATTGCTCGCCACACCCAATACGATCGTGTCAGATCACGTGGCGTGGTATTCGGAGCGTTCGGTAGTGAAGCTTCAACGGTGCGCTGCGCGCGAAGTCCAGCGCGTTCTGGAAAACAGACAACCTCGACACTGGGTGAATCCATGGTAGCGTTCCGAGATTCGATCATGCTGCGCTCGCCGGTCGAGATCAGAAGCTGTGAGATGTTTCGACTTGGTATGTCCTTGTTCACGGCTTTCTATTTCAATCAGCAGCGCAATTTTACCAGGCCGCCTGCTACTTGATCGAACCGTAGAAAACTACTGGAAGGTTCACACGGTCTGGCTGCGCAAAAAACTTTATTCTCAATTAACCAAAGGACCTACGTATATGAAGACGAAAGAGCTTGTAGCGGGATTTCGCGAAGTTGCCACTGCCTCTGTAGCCGATGCAGTAGACAAGATAACCGGGAAAACCGGATTCTTGCCGGAAAGCATTAAACCGCGGATCAACGAGAACAAGATCGTCGGCCCTGCTGTCACCGTGCTGGAGGGCCCGAGTCAGCAGTTTGTGCCGCCAGAACACGCGCTGAACGCTATCGACGAGGCTGATGAAGGGTCGGTCATCGTGATATCCACCAATGGGCAAGCGGAAGTTGCACTGTGGGGCGGATTGATGGCCGCCGGCGCAGTCGCCAACAAGCTCGAAGCAGCGGTCCTGGATGGTGGTGTCCGCGACCTGGTCGAAATCAAGCGAGATTACGATTTCCCGGTCTACTCGCGAACCGTCTCACCCGGGACGACACTGGGACGCATCAAGACGATTGCGGCGAATGTGGAGGTGGCCATGGGTGACGTCATTGTTAACCCTGGTGACATGATCGTGGGCGACGTCGATGGCATCGTGTGCGTTCCTCGACAGCAGGCAGAAGCGGTACTTGAAATGTCACGCGACATCGACGCCCGTGAGGCAGAACAGGCACGTCTCATCATTGAAAGTGGCTCGTTGCGAGAGGGTCTTGCCAAGTACGGCCGTATCTAGGAGGACCTTACGTGTTCCGCGCGGTTGAGGTAGCCCTCGGGCATGCGAGATCGGGACTTGTACCGGACGTTTCTCGGCATCGTCGAGTCGTGGTCAGTTTCCGACGTCGACCCGAAGTCGGATGAGCACGGTGTCGTGGTGTTCATTCGTCAGTCGGTGTCGGTCCGGGTCCGCTGTCCACGAGGCCTGGCCGTCTGGCCGCGTCGTGACAAGCGAGCGCTCCGCTTGCGCCCCCCGCTGCGGCACGCGGCAATTTCAGCATTTCTCGTGGCGCAGGTGCCTGGCGTGACGTGCGCCAGGCACGGAACAAGGCAGACCGATGTTCCCCGGGCCGCGGAACGCTCGCGGTTCACCACGCTGTTCGAGATGCTGGTGATCGACCGGTTGGATGAGCCGTCGATGAATGCAGTCTGCTGCCAGCTCGGTCCGGGTCGGGGTGTTTTCCACGGAATCATGCAACGCGCCGATCGGCGCGATGATGTCGGACTGTACCCGGACCTGAAGGTAGATGAAACTGCGCTCCGAAAGCGCCATGACCACGTGGCGGTGATCAGCGATCCCGGCACCGGAGCTGTCACTCATCTGCGTGACGACCAGAAGAAGGCGAGCCTCGCGGCCTTCCATGCCAGCCTCAGTGACGAACAGCGCGACGGCATCAGAAGCATCTCGTTGGATATGTGGCCGGCTTTCATCGATGTCCTTCCCGAGTCGATCCCGGCGGCAGAGTCGAAGATCGCAGTCGACAGCTTCACACGTCGCGCAGCATCCGTTCGTCCCCGTCGACACGGCGTACCGTGGCGAAGACAGGATATTCACGTGCGACGACAACGCGATTTTCGACGGTACCGAGCACGACTGGCTCCGAGCCGGAAACAACGAGCCGACATCGTGTGGCGGTTCACTCCACGCATTCTGCGATATCACGTTGTAGACAGTTTGCGCGTGGGATTGGGAAGGATCCGCTACGTGCCCGCGGCACTACCGCTCACGCACTCGGGCGACGAAGGTTCGAGAGCGCTGGTACAGAGGCGCGATCAGGAGCTGTCTGGGGCCGATCAAGCGAACGGCGCGAATGATCGAACGGCACCTGTGGGGCTTCGTGAACGCGATCGTCACCGGAACCACGAACTCCGGTGCGGAGAGCATCGACAGCCGCATCGAGATGGTGAAGGTGGGCACACTTGGGTTGCGAAACAAACAGCGGTTCAAGGCAGCGATTCACTTCCATCTCGGCGGTCTCGATCTTTGTCCCGAAGTGGCTGGACGCTGAGTCAATCCACACGATTCCCGGAAAGACCCATCCGAGATTGTGGTATTGAAGCGATTTGCGGCCACGGTGAGCGGATCGCCAACCTGCAGAATGGAGGTCGGGATGAAGAAGTTGGCGGACAACTCTCTGTACTTGGCATTCATTGTCGGAATGCCGGCTCTCGCTGCGAAACCCGGAAGGTGTATCTAATGGCGCAGCCTGTCATACTCGGTGAACGACGAAGACGCTGAGGGCAAGGCTACCTGGATTTACAACGAGGTCTTTGAAAACGCGCTTACATGGACATCTGATTCCGAAATTGCAGGTACTGCATTCGTTTTCGCCGTCATGGAACTTTCTAGTCTGGCAGCTAACAGGCTTGGAAAGCGTAGATGATATTATGCATCCATTCGAACCGGCATTGTTATTTTATCCAGGCGCGTCCATAGACGATTAACTGACGAGAGAAAACAATGAGTTCAGATATCCTTTGTTTGGGTGAGCCGATGTTGGAATTCAACCAGCAGCCGGATGGTAACTATTTACCTGGGCACGGCGGTGACACGTCCAACGCTGCAATTGCCGCTGCCAGACAGGGCGCTAGTGTAGGCTACATAACGCACATTGGAGCAGATACCTTTGGTAACTCCTTCATGGACTTATGGGCCGAGGAAGGCGTTGACACATCGTTAGTGCGTCAAGTCCAGAGCGCCCATACGGGTATCTACTTCGTTACTCACAGCGAAGCCGGACATGAATTCAGCTATTTCAGAGCTGGCTCGGCGTCCAGTGAAATGGGTCCTGACGATTTGCCCACTCAGTCGCTTGAATCAGCCAAGATTCTGCATGTTTCCGGGATAAGCCAGGCTATTTCAGAGGCCGCATCCGATACCGTGTTCGAAGCAATTCGTGTGGTACGACAGGCCGGTGGCAAGGTGTCTTACGATACCAATCTACGGCTCAAGCTTTGGCCGCTGGAGAGAGCCCGCGCGATTATTCATGCAGCAATGCGCCAATGTGATATCGCATTGCCGGGAATGGAAGACGCAACGCTGCTGACCGGGCTTGAAGATCCAGAAGCCATAGTCGATTTTTATCTGGAACTCGGTGCCGGAATAGTGGCATTGACATTGGGCTCGAAGGGGACCTTGGTGGCGACACCGAGCATGACAGAACTCGTACCGGTCAAGCGGGTTGATGCGGTCGATGCGACCGCCGCTGGTGACACCTTTGACGGCGCCTTTCTCTCTCGCATCGTAGCGGGAGACGATCCGGTCAAAGCGGCGTATTACGCCAATGGGGCGGCCGCGCTTACCACTCTTGGTTATGGTGCGGTGGCGCCGATGCCACGGAAAGAAGCGGTTGAAGAATTCCTCGCTCAGAGTCTGTGAAAACATGCAACATGCAGTAATAATCGGAGGTACCGGAGGAATAGGCGCGGGAGTCGGCGAGGTACTGCTGCAAAAGGGTTGGAGATTCACGTGTACCGGGTTTACTACAGAGGAGATTTCGGCTTATTCCGATCTGAACCCCGATACGGCCTGCGTGCAATTGGACGTGCGCGATTCGGCAGCTGTCGCAGAATTCTTCGAGGGTATCGATACGTTGGATGGGCTGGTCAACTGCGCGGGAATATTGGCACGCGATGCTGAGTATGAGATTGAGACATTCGAGAAAATCATTGATGTCAATTTAACAGGAACTATGCGTTGTTGCTTGGCTGCATACCCGCTACTGTCAAGATCCAACGGGGCCATAGTCAATACAGCTTCCATGCTCAGCTATTTCGGAGGACCTCTAGTGCCCGCATACTCTGCCTCGAAGGGAGGGGTAGCTCAGTTGACCAAATCGCTCGCCGGCAAGTGGGCACCTGATGGGATCCGCGTCAACGCGGTGGCTCCCGGTTGGATAGAGACCGAGATGACTGAAGGACTGCGAATCGACCCCAGGAGAAACGCGCCCATACTAAGTAGAACGCCGCTCGATCGCTGGGGTAAACCTGCGGAAGTTGGAGCATTGGTGGCCTGGCTCCTATCGAACGAAGCCAAATTTGTCACCGGGGCAGTTTACCCGGTCGACGGTGGCTATTCTGCCATGTGAAGGAGAAAATCAATGACAAGTCAAGAGCAAAAAAAAGAGCTGGAGCAAGACGACGATCTGCGAATGCCCTATCAGTTGCCATTCCCCGAAGATGCACAGGAGGAAATTGTCGTCCCTTCTGCCATTCCCGACGATGAGCGCATTTGGGTCCCGCAAACGAAAACCGTTTCATTTCGGCCTTTATGCCTGAATCGATCACAAGGGTATTGGATGAATTTGTTGCGAGTTCGGCAATCCGGTGTGCTGTCGCGACATCGACATCCCCAGGGTGTCCACGGCTTTGTACTGAAAGGACGCTGGCACTATCTGGAACACGACTGGCAAGCACACGAGGGAGGGTATGTATATGAGCCACCGGGTGAAACTCACACGTTGATCGTGCCTGAGGACGTGGATGAGATGATTACATATTTTCAGGTGAATGGCGTCATGCTGTATGTCGACCCATGGGGCGAAATCAAAGGGTATGAAGACGTATTCACTAAAATCGACATGTGCAGAAAACACTACGAAGAAGTGGGCCTGGGTGCGGACTATGTCGATCAGTTTATCCGATAAACGTCCCCCCAGCGTTGCATAGCGGTGCCTGCCGAAACGATCGTCAGGCCGCGCGCTCGAGTTTTCCCAGCGCCGCGCCGATCTCACGCCCGAACGCGACGTTCGAGCTGATCGATGACGTCAGTTTTCCAAGCGGACGGATCAACCGACCGGCAGGGTAAGTAACCTGACGACGCACGCTGCCGATGTGCGCGGAGCGCCACAGCGGCGTTCGCCTTGCCGCCCGATCGCGCTTTGCCGTCTGGGTGCTCATCGTCAGTTCGCGCGTCAGGTTGTGCGCCATCATCGTCGCGGCCACGTCGGCGCGATTGCCGAGCCACGTGATGGTCGGGACGTAGGCCATGCCGTTCTCGCCCTTCGATTCCGCGAACACGCCTTCCTGACTTCCTCACCCGTTCATGGCGAGCTATCCGGCGCCCGCGGCTGCGACCTCGCTGGCGGCGTCCTCGCGCTTCTCGAGCTTGTGCCCTTCCTCCGTCCGGCCCAGCATCCAGTAGCTGCTGACATAGCGATCCGCCAGACCGATTCCGCGCTCACCTCGCACATAGTTGCGGAAGGCTCGCATGCGGCCGAATTCGGCGGCACACCACGCGAAGGGCCGACCATCGCGCAAGGGCAAGGCGCGTACCGCGTCGATCAGGGCATCGGTGTCGCGAGCCGGGTCAGGGTTGATTACCACCTGCAGCACGAGCCCGTCGGGTATCTCCAGACACGCCGCATCGGCTTCGTCCAGCACCTCGACGACGAGGTGACCCTCGAGCGGCGTGCCGAGGGCCGCGCGCTCGGTCAGCTTGGCGGAGATGGCGGGCAGGGCGGTGATGTCCGCGGCGATCAGGTACCAGTCCGCCGCCGGGTCCAGCGACTTGACGCTGCCGGGTCCGGAGACCCGGATCCCGTCACCCGGGCGGGCGGTGCGGGCAAAGGCGGATGCCGGGCCGTCGTGCAGGGTGCCGTCTCCGTGCAGCACGAAATCGATGGAAAGACGTTGCCGGTCCGTATCGAGCGACCGAATCGTGTAGGTGCGCAGCGTCACCCTGGCCATGCCGCTGGGATCGGTCGCAGGTCGGCCATCGGCATCGAAGGCGAGCTTCACGTAGCCACCCGCGCTCTCCTTCGGGTAGTCCCCGATGCCGTCGCCCTCGAGTTCGAGGGGAACTAGGTTCGGCGTCAGCGCTCGGCGGCTGGCCACGACGAGGGAGAGGAACGTGCGTCCGCGCGGTGTCGACAAGGCAGGGCTCCGATCGATCGAGAACGAGCAGGGGCGCCCGCGTCTCCCACCGAGGATATCCGCTCGATGCGCACCGCGCGGCGCGGGAGTCGACCGTCGGCTCGACGACGGACCCCGTGTTGCACGGCAATCGCTTGACCTTGCCACGATGGGAAGGTTCATCATCCCTGCCATGCCCCGCGTCGACACCCGCGTTTCCTATGCCTCGACCGGACCGGACGCGTCCGCGTCGTCGTCCGACGCAGTCGTGGGCCTGGCAGTCGAGGACCTGTCCTGTGCCTCCTGCGTCGCTCGCGTCGAGAAGACCTTGCTCGCGCTCCCGGGCGTGCACCGGGCGTCGGTCAACTTCGCCACCGGTCGGGCAAACGTCGGGTTCGCCGGCGACCGGGTCGACCCGTCGGCTAACGCGGGCGCGCTCACGGGGTCGGGTTGTCCCTCGCGGGTGATCACGTCCCCGAAAGAGGACCGGACGCGCGTCGACGCGGCGCACGCCACCGAGGTTGCAAGTCTGGGTCGTGCCACCGTCACGGCGCTGCTACTGACACTGCCGGTCGTGCTCCTCGAGATGGGTGCGAACGTCGTGCCGGCGATCGGTGACTTCGTCGAGAAGACGATCGGTGAGGACGTCGAACGGATCGTCCAGTTCGTACTGACGTCGCTGGTGCTCGCCGGCCCGGCCGACGTTTTCTCCGCCAGGGCCTTCCGGCGCTCGCGAGACGCGCGCCGGACATGAACTCGCTCGTGGCGCTCGGTACCCTGGCGGCTTGGGGTTACTCGACCGTTGCCTCCTTCCTGCCGGCACGGTTCCCGCCAGGCACCGCCAACCTCTACTTCGAGGCCGCCGCCGTCATCGTTACGCTGATCCTTCTCGGTCGCTGGCTGGAAGCACGGGCAAAGGGCCGCATCGGTGAGGCGATCCGTCATCTCGTCGGTCTTGCTCCGGCACAGGCGCGCGTGCTCGAGAACGGCGAATTCCGCGACGTGCCGCTCGATCAGGTGCGCGTCGGCGATCGTGTCGCGGTGCGCCCGGGCGAACGCGTTGCGGTCGACGGGCAGGTCGTCGAGGGCCGCTCCCGGGTCGACGAGTCCATGCTGACCGGCGAGCCCATGCCTGTCGCGAAGGCGCCTGGTAGTTTCGTGGTCGGCAGCAGCGTCAACCAGCGCGGCGCGTTTACGTTGTGATGTCTGCCAGCGAAAAAGCCAGTGGATGCGGCTGCAAACGTTTTTGCTGCTTAGAAAGTGATACGACACCCTGATTACCTTGCACCTTGGCAACAATGGCATCGGCAACCGATTGATCCAGTAAGCGCCCTTCCGAGTCCAGGCCTGCCTGATCTTCACCTGGCTGCCATGTCCCGACAAATTTCCCTGCCGCATGCACAAAGTTGGCCTCGATCATGTAGAACGGCACCGATACAAAACGCTCGATATCGTGATCTCGCTGTACAACCAGCGCAAGTGTGGGCGTCTGCACCCGGCCGATGGTGAGTAGTGCACCTGCACCACTGCGCTCACTGGCCAGAGTAAACGCACGAGATAGATTCATGCCTGTCAGCCAGTCAACGCGCGCACGCGCTCTTGCTGCGGCGGCCCAGCCCTGGTAGTCACTGTTATTCTTGAGAGACGCCAGTCCTCGACGCACCGTAACCGGATCTTGTGCGGATACCCAATAGCGCCTTGTTGGCTTGCGGTTCTTGAAATGTGCCAGCACCTCATCGACCAGCAACTGCCCTTCGCGATCCGGATCTCCGGCATGAACCACTTCGGTCACGCCGGCACGCTTCAGGAGACTACCCATGATCTTCAGCTGCTTACGTGCATCTTCTTTGGGATGGGATTTCCATATCTCCGGAATGATTGGAAGCTCATCGACGCGCCAGCGTTTTCTACCCGCCTTGGACCGGGGCACGTCATCGCTTGTGTACTCATCCGGAGACGCCAATTCCAGCATATGTCCGAAACACCAGGTGATGATGTCCTCACCGCAGCTTAGATACCCGTCAGAGCGTGATGCTCTGCCCAGCTCTGCTGCCAGTGCTTTAGCTACCGACGGTTTCTCTGCAATGAATAAGCGTCCCACCTGATCAACCCTGTGATGTTACCTGTGTCCTTGAACACCTTCGGCACTAGCTTCTCATAGCGCAGGCCAAAGGTTGGGTACTGCACCAGAAAACTGTTTTTAATACCAGTAGTCATTGTAACACTATCCTGCTGCCCGGCATCAGGTTACTGATCCAGGCAGACGCCTGCAGAGAATCACGTAAAGCGTTCTAGCCTCCTTCTATAAGGGTGATCAGCTCGATCACTTTTTCAATATTAGCTGCGCGATCAGTGATGAGGAGGGTATTGCTCGTGCTCTCTGCGCTTATACCTGCAGAATCTGAAAGCAACGGTCTCAGTGTTTCTATCAGTTCAAGGGCAGGGATGCCTTTCAAGTGAATGACGTGGCTGACAAGCTCATCGCCCGAAGCTTCGCCCTCAAGGAGCAGTGGTACTGAGTGCTGCGTGGCAACTGAGGAGGGTATGATTTTGATGAGTTGGCCGGCTTGCACAGCGGCGTAGCCGTGTACCTCGAGAACAGAAAGAAACATCTCATAGAGTTTTTCTGCAGTGACTGGTTTTGATAAGACAACGTTCACGGTCGCTTTTACCCGGGGGTCGACAATGAAATTCCTACCGGTACGGATAGACACGTTCTAAATAAGCGTGTGAATATCAACGTTTTGCAAATTGAGAGTGAATGTCTCCTCAGTATTATCCTGCGCGTTGGCATACTGCACAGGCAGCATTCCAGCAGCGATTATCAGAGCTGTTATTGAGAGAAAATTGGAAATCATTGCTTTGGACTTGTTGTCACCTGCAGGAAGAGCGTGATTATGCGAGATACAATCACTGGGAAAGCTCACCATCACCGATAGCGAATAAATCATCACTGCATTCATCTCGCTGCATCGCAGTATTGCCAAGATTTGACCGCCAATGCATTTTGACGTGGTCTATGCGGAAAGTCGAGGTAGTGGTCTGAGTTTCAGACACATTTAAGCGAGACAGGTCGTTTTCTACCACGGCACGTCACGCGCGAGTTCGAAGACTACCTGGCGAGTGGTCGGCTTGATAATGGTTTTCTACGCGTGCGCTGCCAGAGCTGTAGCCATGAGCATCTCGTGGGGTTAACCCTGTGGCAGCGCTGAGATCACGCAACAACATTTCAGACATCAGCTTGGATGTGCCATAGGCGTTGATTGGAGCTGTAGGCAGATTTTCGTGACAGGCTTCTGCGTTCTCGTCTGGTACGCCGTAAGTGGCTGCCGTGGATAAGAAAATGAAATTTTGACCTGTTGATCGTGGAATGCCTGCATCAGGTTGCGTGTACTGCACGTGTTGTTGCGTAATACATCAACGGGATTTCGACACTTTCCTGCACGATGGTGTGTGCCGCAAAATGCATGACAGTGTCTATTCTTTCACCATAACGCGGCTGACAAGCTCCATGTCACTGGTTTTACTGATGGTCAGGTAGTTCAGTTGTACCTGGCAGCTGATATGAAAACAAAGGAGCGGGCACTCGCACGCACGCCGAACCGTTGATGCGTTACCCGCCAGAGGATGAAGAGTTGGGGATTCTTGAGTTATGGTGCACAGCTGGTGAAGGCAGAACAAATAGGTCAAATAGGTGTTGTAGGGCTTCCAGTGATCGTGACACATCACGCCAGTGGACAGAGGGATTATTCCGATCTCGTCCATGGCATCGGTGCCACGCTGTTCATGGGGGAAACAGTGTGTATAGGACAGGTTCGAGGCACAATGCAGTCAATGACGCTTGCCATTGATGTTGATACCCGTTTCATCGACGCGCATCAATGCCGATGCCGTCAGCTAAGACTTGACCCACTGCTTGAACAACTCCAGCGCGTTGAACGCCTGTTTGTTGAAGTTGACAATGGTGCCCGCGCTGAGTGGAATCTGCATCTGGTCGACGAAGTGATCACGGACCCGATCATAAGGGATCAGTTGGAACTGGGACCACATAGACCACATGAGTCTTAATGGTGTTTCCGTACTACACCCTGCACACGACTTCGGGTGGGTATTGGGCGACATATTGATTACCGTCAGGGTCTTCAAGAATTTGCGCTCGATACTCGGTGACCAGTCTACTGATTTTGATGTCGATCACTAGCCGGGCTTCATAAGCCGGTTATCCGGTAGGGCACACCGGTAGGGCACACCGGTAGGTATAGTGCGCTTGTCAATCTCAATGGGTACAATCTTGTCAGGATTCTCCACAGGTTCGAGCGTCTTGCCCTCATGGCCTTTCTGTCCACCGGGTTTACGGGGCGTTCACCACCGCTAGTCTTCTTCCGGTTAGGGTCTGCTGATGGCGGTATGCTGCTGGGACTACTGTTCAATGTGACTCTATCGAGCAACAATTTGACCAGCAGTAACAATAACTATAGAGAGGATCTGAACGCAGGCGACCAACCCTTCTCTTTCTTCAACGATTGCTTAACCGATTCGATGGCAGCATCTACGTCGATTTTCTCGATTTTTAACGCGCCAGCCCTGCCATGTTCGAAGCACTCTTATAGGATAGGTATAGACCAACAAAAAGTAGTACACGAAGCAGGTAATGCAAGAATGATAGCGTTCTCGTGCAGATTGAATTGATTGTCAGAGCATGAGTAGATGGATTGGCAATTGAAATCCGGGGAGTACAACGATTGACAACATCATACAATGCACTATCGAAAATGATCATGAATTCCGAGCTACTGGCTTCCGACCGGCTGGATAGTTACGTTTTCGGACGCTTATTTGCTTTAGGACAGGCACGAATTAGGTTATTTTAATGGTGTTAATGAGTTGAACGTCTATCTGCTCGGTCTCCCCATTTGTTGATATTGATATAGTCCCTCACGAGCAAACTTGGCCTCGGCAGACATCTGGCAGTGGCTTTACATGTCGTCGGTCCAACTTGCTCAATTATTAGCTTAATCGAGGCTCACGCTGGCAGGGTATCCAAATTCCGAGCCGCGTTAAGACCTGACAGCCGCCGATTGCAATCCAAGTGCTTTGCCGATGCTCTTTTCCACTCGGTAAGTGAAGAGTGGCGGTCAGGACTGTGTGCGTGCCAGTTCATTTCACGCTACTCCTGCTAGTATGCATTGCTACATATAAAAGTATGACAGAAGTGTGAGTCAACGAATTACAATCACACTGAAAGAGGTGCTCGCCGAGGCTGTACAGTTGGCAGTGAGAGAAGGCCGCAGTCCAACCGTCAGTGCGTACCTCGGCGAAGCGATAGAGTTGCGTTTGAAGCAGGACGCCCGACTAGCGGCCTTGTCAGGGCTGATTGACGACTATGAACAACTGCACGGTGCCATCAGTGATGAAGAGCTAGCTGAGCAGGAGCAGAGTGATCGGGATGCTGCGTCTAGCCTACGGTCAAGTCAGAGACGGGCAGGGTGAGCCTGATTTTACAGGCAGGGGCCTTCATCGCATTGGAACGAGGCGACCGAGCCATGATGAGACGGTTAAAATCCGCGATGCTTGAAGGATCAGTTCCCGTTACTCACGCTGGCGTGGTGGCACAAGTCTGGCGCGGTGGTGCTGGGTGTCATGGGTCTCAGGCGCCATTGGCCAACGCATTGAACATCGGTAGATGTGCTGCCCTTGGATGAAGATGTGGCCAGGCAAGTCGGCTATCTTCTAGCGAATACAAGACTGGCTGATGTTATTGATGCAGCTGTGGTGATCATCGCAAACAACGGAGACAGAATTCTCACGTCGGATCCTGATGACCTTTACACGCTCGCCTCTGCCAGCGGCAGACGTTTAGATGTAGTTACGGTGTAAATGCTATGGCGGATAATGTAAAGGTACAGCAAAGTGCCTAAGCGTTTTTGCGGAGTCCTCAGCATTACCCACGCCAAGCCACGCACAAGCTGGATATGGACAACGCCCTTGAGGCAGTACACACGCCTTGTATAAGCCGGTAAAGGCGCCACGAAATGCTGCGGATTACATTATTACTTCGGCACAAGCTCCGGGGCTAATTCAGAGTAGCTGAGTAAGGACGGAACTCTGCGACTGACACTCTATAAAAGAGTTGCCAAGCTACAGCGTGCCTATGCCGAGGTAGCCCATGAGATGCTCTAGGCCGGCAATTCTGCCGCTGACATAACTCGTATAGGCATTGACGTCATGCACTTTGATAAAGTGCGCGATGAAGTCAAGCCAAGCAGCGGCGATTTAGTTGATATAAATCGCTTTGAGCCTGCCATGCATCACTTGCCAGATATGTATATTAGAGCTGATGATAGCGAAACACTGGTCGACTTCAATGACATTGGTCTTGTCGAGCTTATCGTATACAAGGGTGCTGATGCGCTGGATAATATGCCTGATGGTTCGCGCAAAGACTGCGAAGCGATGGCTGAGGCTGTTGACAACAATGTGCGACATACTATCGTTGATGAGAACCCCGTGAATCCGGAATATCATGAGCAGATGTACGTGCTACTGGATGAGCTTATAACGCTCCGGCGAAAAAAAGTGATTGATTATCAAAAGTATCTCGAACGCATACGTGAATTTGCCCGCTAGGTTGTTCATTCGACATCGACCAGTGCGGACTATCCAGCTTTTTTGGATACCTCTGTAAAGCGCGTAACCTTTGACAACTATGGCAGCGACGAGGTGCCGTCCACGAAGACTGACAGTGCCATTCGCTACACAAAGAATACTTATTGGGTAGGTGATCGCTTCTAGTTATCGCTTCTAGTTATCGCTTCTATAAAACTTCACCAAGTTGGCCGTTTTTACTTCGATTTTATCCTGGAATTTAACTCCTCTGATCACGTTTGCCAAGTGAACAAACCCACTCAATCAATGTCAGCGTTTCTGTGCACACTGGCCAAGCCTAGGCGTCCCCGATTGAACATTGTGTGAAGCATGCCTGAGCCTGACAGGCAACCCTTGGATCTCTTGGTTCTATGCGCGAGAGTAGCGAACGTTGACTCAATGAAATTTGTGGTTCGTATGCTCATCCGATGTGCTGCAGGAAAATCATACAACACCAGTAATAATTCCTGAGCCTTGAGCAGGCATTGCACGATACCTGGCTACTTATCTTCGTAGGATTTGACAGCCAGATCGAATGAGGCTTCTGCGATTTTCTTTGTCTTCGCCATCCAGATTTCATGAAACGCCTTTTTGGCTTTTGGTTGTGCTGACTTGGGTAGTTTGTTCAGTACGTTAGATGTCTTGTGCACCCAGCAGCACTGGTGCCGCATATCGGGAAAGACCTGATCGGCTGCAGCCCAGAAGCCTAAGGCACCGTCACCTTATGCCCAGCTTAGGATGGTTCATACTGTGTACTGCCGCTCGCACCATTGTTAAAATCAGCCGCAGATCCCTCTATAGAGTTTGCAGCAGGCATTATTTTTGTTACCGTCATCCACCGCGGCAACACTTAGGACAGCGTTGAAGAGGTTGAAGAGATAAAGCATGTTGCGCGACAATCAGGATGAGACTCTGGTGTCGCGGTAACAGGATGATTACTGATACCGGTCACCGGCACAAACGCTTTCTGTCCAGTTTGGGGATCGCGTTATCTAGTTGCGATTCACGATAGGCGTTAGGGAAAATGCGGAAGCGACTGCACCGGCTGAACTTTCTCTCGACACGCAAGAGCATCCATAGCCTCTACGGTCGTTATCGCGGTTTTTTTGTTGATTGCACAAACAATCAGGGCAAACAGCCTGCATACGCTGTGTTGTGCATTTCAGGGCGTCGACATCGATCTTAAGAACAGCTATGCAGAGCACGCCAGAATAACGCGTACTAGAATACTATTTTATTTGAATATTTATCACAAGACCTGTTCAGTATTGTTTAGTATGGTGTGGCTACTTTTTTTCTAGTAATTAAAAAACAACCTGACTTTACAAAAACGGAAGGCTTGGAATGATTAGAAAATCAATGAAAGCAGTTCTAGCGGCTATGTCCCTGGTGGCTGGTGGCGCTGCTACTCTCACCCTATCGCAAGGCGTGCACGCTCAGGAAACACAGTATTTTCCTGTCGCTAGCAGCAGAGTGGGCCCTTACTCCGCCATGGGTACAGGGTACTACGGTGCTCAGATTGACTACATGAAATATGTCAACATGAATGGTGGTGTCAACGGCGTGATGTTGTCGTGGCAAGAGTGTGAGACTGAGTACAACGCCGTCAAAACGGTAGAGTGCTACCAGAGATTGCAGGAGGACGATGGCCAACGCATCGTCGTATTCGACACGCTGGGAACACCAGGCGCCTACTCTGTCATCAATCGAATGGCAGAAGATGAAATCGTGCTTGCACAGTATGGCTATGGCAGAACCGACGCTGCCGACGGACGCGTATGGCCCTGGGTGTTTAACGCCGCCAGTCATTACTGGTCGCAGATAGCGGTAAAGTTGAAGTTAATGGCAGAGATAGAAGGCGGCGTAGAAAAGATGCGCGGCAAAAAAATCGTGCATATGCATATCGATTCTGCCTATGGTCGTGAGCCTTTGCCAGCGATGCGTCAGATCACTTCAGATTGGGGTACCGAGCTGGTCGAAATATCTATTCCGCCTCCGGGGCTTGAGCAACAGTCACAGTGGTTACAAGTGCGTCGTGAGAAGCCAGACTGGGTGACATTCTGGGGTGCAGGTTCTGGTATGAACTCAACCGGCATGACCAATGCTGCTCGTGTGGGATTTCCACGTGACCGCTTGATGTATGTCACCTTTGGAGCCGCAGAAGAGGATATGTATCCTGCTGGCGATGCCGCCGTTGGCACCTACGCCATGGCGAATGCACTACCCGGAGATGACTATCCGCTTGTACAAAGCATTGAGGAAGAGGTGTATGGGGCAGGTGAGGGTAATCTCAATGATGCTGATCGAATAGGTACTGTTTATTGGAACCGTGGTCTTGGTGCTGCTGTCATGTGGATCGAAGCGATGAAAAATGCGCAGGAGATACACGATAAGGTTGGCCAGGCTGTCACGGGTGCAGAGTTCCGGGATGGGTATGAAGCCTTGAACATGACAGAAGAACGGTTGGAAGAGATTGGTATAGGTGGGATGGTCGCGCCATTTGCCCTGTCTTGCGAGAACCACGAGGGCGCAGGCAAGTTTGCTCTCATGCAGTGGGATGGTGATCAGTTCCAGCAAATCACTGATTGGGAAGAACCACTCGATCCTGCATTCATCCGGACACTTGTAGAAGAGTCTGCTGCGAAGTTTGCCGAAGAAAACAACATAACGCCTCGAGATTGTCCTTAGGGGTTCGCCCCAACCTTGTCTTCAGTCGTAACAGGCCGGACCGGTCAAGGCAGTTACCCATAACTGCTGTGACTGGTCTGAACTCGGCTGTCATGTGTTGTTGTGCAAACGGATTTCTTTGCTGATTGGCTGTCCTCTGTGACGAACTACTCTATGGTAAAAATCAAATGAACCCGGTCTCGGATAATATTCTCGAACTGACCAACCTTGAAGTGGTATACGACAACGTCATATCAGCGTTGCACGACGTCTCCCTGTGTGTCCCGAGAGGAAAGATTGTTGCCTTGTTGGGTGGAAACGGTGCAGGCAAAAGCACAACGTTGAAGGCGATATCCACGATGCTGTCGTTCGAACGGGGCAGGGTTACCAATGGCACCATTAACTACGACGGTAAACCTGTCGAGAAAGCTGAACCGTCAGATATGGTGGGCAGGGGCCTGGTACAGGTGTTGGAAGGGCGGCGTTGTTTCGGTCATCTGACAGTTGAGGAAAACATCATTGCAGGAGCCTATTCCAGGAAGCTGTCCAAAGCGGAGATTCGGCAAGAACTGGAAAGGATGTACAGCTATTTCCAACGACTCAAGGAACGGCGCAAGAGTCAGGCAGGATTCACTTCGGGTGGCGAGCAGCAAATGGTGGCAGTAGCGCGCGCTATGATGGCAAAACCGAAAATGCTTCTGCTCGACGAACCCTCAATGGGATTGGCTCCGCAACTGGTTGCAGAAATTTTCAATATTGTGCGCGAACTCAACGAGAAGGAAGGTGTCAGCATTCTGCTTGCCGAGCAGAATACCAACGTGGCTTTACGAAACTCTGATCATGGTTACATCATTGAGACGGGGCGGGTTGTGATGGACGGGCCCGCACAAAGTCTTTTGAATGATGACAAAGTCAAGGAGTTCTATCTCGGCGTGTCGACGGAGGGCCGGAAGAATTTTCGTGACGTGCTCAAGGCTGAGCAGAGTCGGTAGATGTCCTGACGAAGATGCCCGGCCGATCCCATTATTGTCCAGTGAACGTGCTGAAAGACAGGAACCTTTGACTTAAGATGACGGAACCGAGAAAATTTCCCGTAGGCGGCCCTATTATCGAGGTGCGTAACGTGTCGCTTAATTTTGGCGGTGTGAAGGCTATAGTCGATACTTCCTTTGCCATTCGTGAACACGAGATACGAGCCATTATCGGGCCCAACGGTGCAGGCAAGAGTTCCCTGTTGAATTGCATTAGCGGCATTTACACGCCTTCAGAAGGACACATCGCTTACCGTGGTGAGGCGTTGAAAGACAACAGTCCCAATCTATCCGCTCGCCGAGGTGTGTCGCGTACTTTTCAGAACCTGGCTTTATTCAAACGCATGTCTGTGCTGGACAATATTCTGGTTGGTAGAAATCTATTTGCCCGATCAAATTTTCTTCAGGTCGCGTTGCAGTTTCCCAAGGCAAGGACGGAGGAACGGGAAAACAAGGCCAAATGCGAGGAGATCGTCGAATTCCTTGAGATTGGAGCCATCAAGAACACGCCAGTCGCCAAGTTGCCATACGGGTTGCAGAAGAAGGTGGAATTGGGTCGAGCCTTGGCGACAGAGGCGAGTGTTCTGCTGCTCGATGAGCCAATGGCGGGCATGAACGTTGAGGAGAAACGTGAAATGTGCCGCTTCATTCTCAAGGTGAATGATGAATTGGGGACAACGGTGGTTCTCATCGAACACGACATGGGGGTTGTCATGGATATATCTGACAGCGTCGTTGTTCTTGATTACGGAAAAATTATTGCTGATGGACCTCCGGATGAGGTCAGATCGAACCAGAACGTCATTGATGCTTATCTGGGAATAGCCCATGAATAGTGAACTTCTGTTTTTCATTGAAGTGGTTGTTGGCGGCCTGCTCGCAGGAACCATGTATTCGCTAGTAGCGCTTGGATTCGTGCTGATCTACAAGGCGTCGTCTACATTCAACTTTGCGCAAGGTGCAATGGTATTTTTTGCCGTTCTTGCGTTTGTCGGATTTATGGAGCTGGGCCTGCCATTTTTCCTGGCTTTTATCCTGACAGTTCTACTCATGGTTCTGGTTGGCTACTGTACGGAGCGTCTGGTACTGAAACCATTGATGAACCAGAGTGAGGATACTCTGCTCATGGCCACTATCGGGCTTGGTTTTGTTCTGGAAGGGTTGGCGCAGGCAGTCTGGGGAGTAGAAGTGCGACGCCTCGACCTGGGTATAGGTGACTTCCCGATACCGTGGATAGCAGATAAAACCGGTATGTTTATCAGTGCTCTTGATCTGACTGCTGGGGGGCTGGCAGCACTCATGATTATCATCTTGGCGCTGTTGTTCAAGTTCACCAAAATCGGTCTAGGCTTGCGTGCGGTGGCAGATGATGCCGGGGCTGCCAGTTCTATAGGTATCCCCTTGAACCACATCATGCTACTTGTCTGGTCGGCGGCAGGTGTTGTGGCATTAGTGGCTGGCATGATGTGGGGCGCGCGTGCAGGTGTTCAGTTTGCATTGGTGGACCTTGCACTGAAAGCACTGCCTGTATTGATCATCGGCGGTTTTTCATCAATCCCCGGTGCTATCGTCGGCGGCCTTATCATCGGGGCTAGCGAAAAGGTTCTGGAGGTGTACCTCGGGCCATTTGTCGGCGGCGGGATCGAAGGCTGGGCACCCTATGTATTGGCAATCTGCTTTTTGCTATGGCGGCCTGAAGGCCTATTTGGCGAAAAAATCATTAGACGGGTTTAGGGCGGAGACAGGCAATTGAAGCAGTCAGCAATATTCATGACGTTCACCAGAAACGATATAGTCAACTTTATTGTGTTGATGGCTATCGCATTTGTGCTGTTGCCCAATCTGGTTACCAGCGAATACTGGTATACATCTATCCTGATACCGTGGTTGTGTCTCGCGCTGGCTGCTATTGGTCAGCAGGTTGTCATGGGCTATGCCGGGCAACTATCTTTGGGGGCGGCAGGATTCATGGCCGCAGGGGCATTCGCTTGTTTTAATTTGATTCTGCGGGTGCCCGGCATACCGTTTCCAATAGCCTTGATATTTTCGGGTCTTGTTGCTGCTGCGTTTGGCGTGCTGTTTGGTTTGCCCAGTCTACGTGTCCGAGGTATCTATCTGATGGTCGCTACACTGGCCTCTCAGTTTTTCATCATCTGGATGATAGACAAATTTGGCTGGTTCAAGAATTACGATACTTCTGGGATCATCACCGCTCAGGATATCGTCATATTTGGAAAGGAATTTAGCAGTCCGATAGAGATGTTCATGGTGGTCGTGGTAATAGTCACCGTGCTGACTCTGCTGGCGATAAACATGTCCAGAGGCAGTACCGGTAGAAGCTGGATGGCGGTACGCGATGTGGATATTGCCGCTGAATCCATGGGCATATCACTGCTGAGGACCAAGTTGCAGGCGTTTGCCATCAGCGCGTTCTATTGCGGGGTGGCGGGAGCTCTTTTTGCGTTCACTTATCTGAAGTCCCTGGAGCCAGTGGCATTCGACATCAAGCTCTCGTTCGAGATTTTATTCATGGTGATTCTTGGCGGCCTCGGCACTATCAACGGGGCATTCATAGGTGCTGCCTTTATTTTGCTATTCCCTGTGTTGCTCAACAGTGTGGGTAATAACCTGTTTCACGGGGCGATTGACGCCACCATCATTTCAGCGACTGAACAGGTGGTATTCGGTGTTCTTATCATCGTATTCATGATATACGAGCCGCTGGGCATCGCCAAGCTATGGGAAAACATCAAGCAGCGGCTTTCGCGCTCAGGTAAAGAGGGGGTAGAGGCCGTGCGATCGAATCCGAGCAGGTGAGGTTTTTCTGCGCTTGACCCGTCAGGCAGGCAGCGCTTGATAGATTATTGCCTGGCCATTGCATTGCTCGCAGCGGCCCTTGATTATGGCCATCAAGAGAGAACTCAACGTACGACACGGGCGAATGGCCAATACGTAAGCCCACCATACCCGGATAGCACCCAGTTCCCGCACAGGTAGGAAAACATTTCAGGATCTACATGGATCTCTACCTGCGTGAAAAATTAAACTGGATCTAATTTGGCTTAAAACGGATATTCTGGCCAATTAAAATGGAAAAGACTTTCTGCCACTTGATGTTGATGCGTGAATAGGGAACGTTAACAGCACCGTGGTAGCTTGGCAGATACGAGCAGCAGCAGAACGCTACTTCACTTTCTTTGGGCATCGGTAAGCCTGCTCGCCGATATCGTCTAAGTACACCAATATTGGAGGAATCGCTGAAAGAGATCAACACGTGGTGCAAACTCAGGCAAAAGGCGATTTCACTCAACGCATCCAGGGGGACTGGCCCGGTGAACTGAACAAGTTAAGCACATCGATCAATGATGCTGCAGGTGCTGTGGAAAGTATGATCCACAGTATCCAAGGACTTTCTCAAGAGGTTGCCGGGTCATCGCAGATAGTTCTGGGCAATTCAGCTATGTTGAAGGTACAATTAAAATGGCAATGCGAGTCTATAGGTGTTGCTCAGCAAGCTGCACAACGTGTGCGATTGAAAATTCCCGTGTCAGCAGATTCAGCACGAAAGTATTGCCAGCGGGGCCGCCGACCGATCTGTCAGGCAGAGCTTATGGCTTTTCGTGCCGCTCACCAAACACAGAGTGCTCACCACGCGAGACTGACGCTGAACCGTCCAGCAATGCTGCGTAAAAATCTTGCAAAGTGTCGGTGCCTGTAGAGGGTGTAAGCTCTGCATCGTAGCGACCCGTCTCGGTATTGAGTACCAACATCGATTCGGTAGCATAGTAGCGACCGATTCGGGCAAGCTCCGCTTTATCAGCGCACTTTTTGCTGACTTTACCGAGCTGTTCAAGAACTACCCGCACACCGTCGAACATTTCAACAGGAACCTGCCGAAAGCGTGGTTTCTGCCCCGTCAGTGAGAACAGTATTTCACCCTGTTCGCGTAGCGTCATGGCATTCCCCGGACCGCCAACAGGTAGTATCTGGTCATACCGCTCCCGCTTGACCAGGCAACCCGCCATGTAGTCACCCAGATCATTATCACTGATAGGCTTGCATGCCGTTAGCGTGCCGTCACCAAAGAGCAGAAACCGTTTGCCTCGACGCACTCTGTCTACTTGTCCGGATAAAGACTTGAAAAATGCTGTGGGTCTGACAATAGAATATGTCAGGCCCGAATCAATCAACTTGCGTTCAAAGGCAAGCTTTGCCTGTTGAAAGGCAAGCAAGGGCTTCTGCACACAGATGGCTGACAACAGGACCATGTGCGTTACACCTGACTCCTTTGCAGCCTCAAGCGCCAGACAATGAGCGCGGTGATCAATCGCCCAGGCATCAGCAGGTGCCCCGGTGCGTGATGTGAGGCACGACACCAGAGTATTGAATGCTCTACCGGCAAAGGCGTCCTGCTTGAGTGATAACGAATCGGTCACATCTCCCATGCAGAGTTCGACATCAGCTGGCAATCCTGCTGAGCTGCGAATGCTCTCAATATCATCGCCGTACTTTCCTGCACGTACCAGACAGCTCACACGATGACCTGCGCGCAACAAGGCTCGAGTGGTAGCTTGTCCAGCTGTTCCGGTTGCACCCAACACAAGTACGCGATGACTCTGCGCTGGCTCCTCGATAACACCGTCGCTGGAGTTCAAATTCATAGAGGTTTTCTATAACGGTTAGCCGGTCGTAAAGCACTGAGGCATAGGTTCAGGACTAACGCTGTAAAATCAGCCACGATAGTGATAGCCCACCCTACGTTCATCTATAAGATTCTCGTGCCGTCTTTGGACACGCTGCACCGCTGACGATCACCATCGACTGTGGGTAGAAACACGACCCAATCGGCTCCGTTGTCGTCCACCTGGACCTTGCCATCTGGCACCAGATCGGCATTGCCACCATTGAACTTCCTGCACGTGTCCACAGCTCTGTCCTCAGGTGACATTCCAGCCAATACGGCTTCACGCTCCATATGCATCCGCTCTTGTTCCAGCAGTCTTTCCCCGGCAGTCTTGAAGCTAGATGTCTCCGGCGAGAAAATGACTATACTTGCGATTATCGCCGCGATCACGGGCACTGCGATCTTCCACTCACCACCTGTCTTATCCGTCTTATTCATTAACTGCCTGCCTGGTTCTTGTGTTCTCGCTGAATCAGCAAGCACGTTTGTACGGATGGTCTCAGCGACTTTTGTCACACCGGCTTATCGTACACCACAGCAATCGCTGACAGCCTCTGCATCCGCTGTATCTTTTGGATGCTTGCGTGTGCGGTCTGTGCCGATACGTAGCGCATCCATGTCGGTACGGCTTGACAAGGTTAACTTGGTCTGGCCAAACATGTCACTATCAACGATACTGCGGTTGATGGAAACAGGCGGTGTATGCTTCCCATGCTCCAGCAACACGCTTGAGCTAGCGCACCATCAACACAGTCTACGATGTCGCAGACGAGCAGCCAGAGATTAACCCTGGCTGCAACTCTGTTAGTGATACTAGTTGAAACGAAAGGTATCCTGAAACTTCGTCCAAGGGAGAGTGAATGGTTCTGCGGCCCCATCCCTGCTTATAATGGTCACCGTTGCACTCGCTTCATCCCCGCCATCTGCGTTGAATTCTAACGAGCTGCTGTCGAACTCGGACGAAATCAGGAACCTTCCACGATTGAAGTATTGTGGATCGGAAGAGCCCTCGATATCAAGAGCATCGCTGATTTCCACGCTAACCGTTGTGTCCATACTACGCAATGACATGGCGAACTTGCCGTCTGTATTTGCGGAACGATCTAGCACAGCTGGATTTCCTCTCCTGAGAACAAAATCATAATCAGTCATGGTGTTTCCAACAAATTCCGAACTGCCAGCTATTCTCAGGCTATAAGACAGCCCATCGCTGTTCACAAGGTTCTGCGCATCAATGGCTGATTGTCTGTTGCTGGTGATCTGACTGAATTCGCCTGACACACTCATGACCTCATCAGTACCTGTGACTACTGTGTAATCAGTAAAACTGAGCTCTATAGATTCGTTGTTACCTAAGGGTAGAACCCTCACAACATCTCCGTTTATAAGGTCATCACCGATCTGACATTGATCGTAACTGTGGCTGTAGAACTGTGCACTGATACCTGCTGTACTAAAATTCTCGTACAGCGTACCACCGTTACTACAAGTATACGTGCGTTCTCGTGTTGTGTTGTCAGGGTTGTTGGGTCGAGCTTCGCTGACAATACTCAAGCCTGAACTGTCAAAATCAATGCTTCCGGCAGAGATCATGCGATCGTCATAAGCTGTGCCGTTTAGCACCCTGAACACTTGGCGAATAATTGACTCCGCGTTTTCTGCATTCACCGCCTGCCCGCTAGGTGGTGTGACTGTGCCTGCCTCAACTTCTTTATTAAATCGCAAACCGGTTGTATGGTTTATGACTGTGTATTTCCCGGGCTGCACGACGCAACTCGTTCCACCTTCACATAGGCTGCCGAGCGTTTCTGCATTCTGTACTTGATACCAACCGTCATCCGGCCAACTGATAGTATTGCCTGACACCGTCACTGAATCGCCTGGATCTTTTCCGACGAAGACATCTGTTCGCAGATTCAGGCTATGGTTAATGACCGTGTACAGTCCATTCGCAGGTACTGTACAGGAGGTGTCGCCGTTACAAATTTCCGCAAACGTGTTGCCGTCAAGTACCTGATACCAACCATCAACAGACCAGCTAATAGTTTTACTGGAGATTGATAATGAATCTGAGAAATCCTTCGCGGTGATCTCTGTGAGCGGCGAATTTCCTACAGTTATAGTAATTCGTTCGCCACCGTTTTCTACGAAACGATCGACAAAGTAGTCACCGTCCTCGACGTCGCAAGCTCTGCCACCCTGGCAGATTATTTCGTAAGTATTGGAATCTTGTACCTGGTACCAACCATTATCTGGCCACGATAGGGTACTTCCCGATAGTGTGATCTCTGCCGATGCGATGACTGGCAGAGTTACTAGAGAGGCTGCTACAAAACCTTTGATAAATAATCCTTGTGGAATATATTTCTGAGATAAAGCACCTATGTGCTTACACTTCTTTTGCGTCAACATAGTTAAATGACCCTCGTCCTTTGAAAGAGGCGAGGAGGTTATCATAAAACATTTTTTATATAGGGAGAAAAATCCCAAATAAATACATACTTTTTGTGAACAATTCCCGCCGATATATCATGCGTAATTGGTTTGGGAAGGGAAGTAGTCGAGCCTGCCACAAAGATTACTAGTTGTAGTAAGGCCTGAGTGGCTGCATGAACAGGAATAATGATATTTGTTGCATTGCAAATAGTTGCATGTTGTTGATGTTCTTTGACAACTGACTCCTCAGAGACAACATATCAACGATATTAATCATCAAAATCTAACGTCATCTGCGAGTCATTTTCAGGTTTTTTAGAGTCACGTTTTTTTGTCTTACCACTCGTGGCGCGCCGGCGCGCGGCGCGATCATTGCCCGGCAGCCTGGAGCCATGTTTGACCAGGACTACTGCCGAGGCCTCTTGTCCGGCATCACTTTTACGAATGGCGTGAACCTGATCGCGGATTATTCGCGTGTTAGAGGCAATATCGGTAACAGGTTCCGGGTAAGCACCTAATGTACGCTCGTTGTATTGGGCTATCTCGGTGGCATCAAATTCTTGTAATTCGGGTATCCAGCGTTTAACAAAAATAGCCTGCGGGTCCTGATCCAGTAACTGCTTGTGTGGGCTATAGACTCGCAAGGTATTAATGCCAACGATACCTGCCTGCATTTGTATCTGCGAAAAATGGATGCCCGGTTCGTAGTCCAGAAAAACTCTTGCTAGTGGATGATGTAATGATCTCCAACTTTGCGCTAAGCCAAAGCACCCGGCACTGACCACCATCGCGCGCATTCGAAAATTCAGAAAGCCTGTTGCAGCCAGGCAACGCATGCAGGCATCAACCAGTGGCAGACCAGTTTGTCCGTATTGCCATGCATCCAGCAGCTGCTGATTATCGCCGTAGGCAAGATTTCTGTAGGCGGGGTTCAATGCCTCAAATTCCATGGAAGGTGCAGATTCCAGGCGTTGGATAAAGTGATCATGCCAGTGCAATCTCAGTTGAAACGCCTTGAGACTCTTGCGCCATTGATGCACTTGCGGTGCCTGTGATTTGGCAAGTTCCCGGTCGCGTTGCCAAGTGGCATGAAAGACTCGACGCAAACTAATAGTGCCCCATGCAAGATGCGCGGATAGCCGTGAGCCTGCGTCGAATGCTGTGTTAGGTGAAGAAATGCCACCCGAGTAGGAAATACCGCGATTGTGCAAAAAATCGTGAAGAGCTCCTGATGCACAGGACTCGTTTATTGTCTGCGTCTCATCCAGCCTGATACGTGAATCAGGCGCCTGTTTTGAGATGTTCTGGAACAACGGCCACAGCTTTTTCGTCTGTTCATTCAGGGCATGGTAGGGTATATCGAATTGCCAGCCAGCAATGCGCGCAGGCGCAGCTTTAGGCGATGTTTTCATCAGCCTTTCACGAATGACAGGCTGGCGTTTGTCACGATCCTTCAGTCCGCGAATGACCCCGTTCTGATGTGCCTCGTGCCAGTAAATGCTGTGTCGTTTAGCCCATTGATGCACCCATTTGTCACGTGTAAAGGTAATATCGGACCCGGTTTCTTCATGGCTATACAAAGCATCAAAGCCAGCACTGCTTCTTATGGTCTCCAGTACCTCCGCCGCTTCGCCACACACCACGTGAAGTTTGCCACCGCAAACGTGCATACTGGCAGACAGATGCTCGGCAGCTTGTTGCCATGCGTTGTAGTGGAACAATGAAGTTTCAGGTGCTTGACACAATGATGGCTCTATAACGAATACCGCGGTTACAGCAACACATTCTTCAATGGCTGCGAGTAAGGCATCATTGTCATCAAGCCGGAAGTCGCGTTTGACCCACCATAGCCCACGTTCAAAACGTTTGCTCAACGGTAGCTGCTCACGTGCGCCTCGCGGACTGGCGACGACATCATCCGGAGCAGTACCTGATAGTTAGCCAACGTCTTCTGGATATCCACGTCTTTCGATGCTGGAAACACAGATTGCAAACAGGGCATACCTTGGTTTCGGACTGTGCTGAAATCATGAGTCATGTTTGTCTGAATGCTGTTTGTCATAGTCCGGCATGATGGCGTACCTGATTTGATTGCTGAAATGAATTGGTGAACGTATTCTGTGGCACTGGATAGAACCAGCTACGTTCTACTACCTCTATGAGAATCGTCAGAAAAGGTTCTATTGGAGGGGTGGGGCCGTTTGTTTTTAGCGAAATACAATACCGACGGCGCTCTTAAAAGCAAAAGCTTGCCTATCACAGTCTTACTGTTAAGGTATCCAGTTTGTAGGTATATCTGTTTGGCGGCTTAGTGGTAATGGGTGGTTAATATGTACTACACCCCGGCAATATATTCGCATCCTTACGAAGGTTCACTGCATATCAGCCTAACGGATGCAAACCTCCAGTCTTTTGTGACGCTATCCAGCGCGTGGATTTCGCGTGAAAGAGTTCTGCAGTACTCAGCGCTACAACGGGACGAGAGCCAATGCTAATCGCTAACCTATTATAGACGAGAGGAGCGGCGTGTTTAAACACTGAAAACCCCCGTGTCAACAGGCTACACGCCCTGTTTCGATTCTGTGACTGGGCCTCCCGACTCGAAATTTAATACATCACTAGGGTTAAGTTGAGTCCAGATTCTTGCGTCAAGGCGTTCCGACCCGTCTAATCCAACTGACACTGGGATTCAGATTCATCCAGTCCAAGCGTATCCACGAAATGTAGCGGATGCAGATATCCGGTCATCGGTGCTATCGCTATAACTGCACCCGCAGTTGTCAGCAAAACCGGTTGCCTCATCTGGTGATTCCAAGGCCTGATTGATCCGCGTGTTCCCTTGTAGAGATCCACTTGGGCGTCGGGGTGACTGAGAATTTTGGAGACATCAATCGATCCAGCATCAAGTGGCTCATGGTCTGGGCTGATTGTGTTCAGACTGTTCGTTATGAGTTTGATAGCGCTCCAGGTTGCGAATTCTGCGTCACTCATGGCTTCGGACGCTGGCAACCTGGTTGAACCCGTGAACGAGCGGTACCGGTCATTGAGTTGTGGGGCCCCATAGCGCTCGAGTGTGCGGTGCCAACCGCGAGGCATGAGACCCACATCGCCCACTACCGGACGTGCGCGTCGTGTTCTGTATTGGATATAGCGTCCGAAGTCTCGCGCTGTGTCAATAACGGCCACAACGTCATAAGAGGCACCTCCCGTCAGAAACTCAGGCTTGTTTCTATCTCGATCATCAGGATGACGAGAAAGTGTGAATTCGCGGATGTCCGATACATCAGCGCCGAACTTCAACAGGCTATCGTTCAAGATCTTGACTCTCTCATGGTCCGCCTTGCTCGGGCCGTGTACCACGAGTACCTTGCGCCAATTGCTGTGGATCAGGAACTGGACCACCGCATCAAAGTACATACGATCTGACGGTATCGTGTGATAGAGCGTTGCCAGACACAGATTTTCTCTCAAATCACTGTTGGAATGACGGACATTGACCGTGACTAGATTCAGTTGACTCAGGATATTTGCGACCTCGATGAAGGTGTCTTCCGGAGTGTCAACAATAACCAGACTGTCTGGATGAATAGCGTTGAGTTGAGATTGATAATCAGACGTTGACTCAAGGTTCAAGGTCTTGATAAGAGGTTTGACATTATAGATCTCAAAACTTGTTTTCGATTCGTACAAGGCCAGGTTGGCGGCGCGAAGCACGGGTCTTTCAAGCTGCGTTTGAATTCCCGCAAAACTCCGCCCCCTCTCTGGATTCTCTACATCCGTGGCAACCACGACAGTGATGTGCAGTTCAGCCCCTCTAACGGCAAAGCTCATACCGAGAAGGACACAAAGAATCAGTATTCCGTTCACAATCAGAATACTTCTATTGCGTGGGGGACCAGACCTGCCTGCCGGGTAACTCTCGGACGTCTGGAATCGATGTCAATAACGGTGAAGTCGTCAGACAACCCGTTTAACACGATGAGAGATTTGTTGTCCGGAGACAATCCCAAGCCCCAGGCTCTGCGACCAACCAGAACGTATTTTTCTACCTTCAACGATGTGACATTGACGAACGCCACATGATTAGCGGCCCCCAGTGCAACGAAGGCGAGAGTGCCTGTTTGATCAAAAAGAATATCCACTGGAGTCAGCTGTTCACTTCGAAAGCCTCTGGGAGTGAATACAACGTCATCAATCTTGTCGAGAGTTCTAGTTGAAAAAATCTCAACTCGGCTACCCATTTCAGAAGAGACCCACAACCTGTCGCCCAGAAGTGCTACCCGACGAGGTCTTAAGTGGGTCACGATGACGGCAGTTTGCTTGTATGAGGAGGCATCAAAAACATGGACTAATCCAGCATTTTCGGACGCAACAAAGATCTGTGCTCCATCCTCTGTCACGGCAATCCCGTCAGGTTCCAGCCCCGTGGGCAATAGTGCAAGGGTATTGCCGGTTTTAAGGTCAACTACCGTTGCTCGGGCTTCACCCTCATTTGTGACCAATAGACGATTGGTGGGGCGGTGAATGGCCAGAGTCATCGCACCTTGCAGGTCTTCGAAACTGCGTTCAATGGCCCGAGTCCTAGTATTAAATTCCACGACCTTGTTGTCATCAGAGCAAGCAATGAAAAGCTGGTTTGGTTCCCGTCCCTTGACCATGCCTCTTGGGCGATTGCAGATCGGCTGGACGTTGATTGTTTTCCCTTCCGAGTTAATCGACACAAGATCGCCTGACCGTTCATTGGTGATGAATGCTTCGAATGCGAACCCGGCATCCAGATGCGACATGGTTGCAACTGCCACCATCCACGTGGCTGCGCCGATTACCTTACGAAAAAAGACCATAATGTATGAGGCTCAAAGCTCCAGTTCATCTGATTGATACCCTGACCCAGTCCGCTGCTCGGTGTTTGGCTTCGCACTTAGCCAATGATATTGACCGGTTCGCGACATCCTCCGCGTGCTCGTTCCAATGGGTTAGCCGAAACCACCCTTTGTCCAGAACAAAGACTCTATACTGAATACAGGCTCACAGCCAGCACAGATGGCTGATGGTGTCAGTTGATAGTAGACATGGGTAATTAGTCCCAGAATCCTACGTGTAACGCAGACGAGAAAATGCCTGAATTCAACGGTTTACAGGCCCTGCGACGTGTGACGCTGAGATGATCCGGGATTTCATTAGCACGAACAAGTCACAATTATAGTGACGCTGAATTAATCTGCAGATACACTTAAGGACAGTCGAAAATGCAGGCGGGTACCGCGTTTTACAATGTGTGGGCTCGTTTGAGTTGTCGGCTAACCCATCTTTTAATCTTAATTTGGAGATATAGCGACATGAAGTGGGAAACACCAAAAGCGGTAGATGTGCGATTCGGATTCGAAATCACATTGTATTGCGTTAGCCGCTAGTCCCCTTTCGGTGCGTCGATAACACAGTTTTCGACGCACCAATTGGCACAGAAGCCAGGACACACCCGGCTTCTTTCAGGCGTATGAAACGTGAAAGTAAAAGTGTTAGGCTCGGCTGCAGGTGGCGGCTTTCCGCAGTGGAATTGCAATTGCCCGATGTGCGCCGGTGTTCGCAGTGGCGCTATTAACGCGCATGCCAGAACGCAATCATCCATTGCTGTTAGTAGTGATGACGTTGACTGGGTGCTGTTCAACACGTCGCCCGACATATTGACTCAAATCCAGCTATCTGGCGTGCTGCAACCTGCAAGGCGCTTGCGCGATACCGGCATACGCTCCATCGTGCTGATGGACGCCCAGATTGACCATACAACGGGTCTGCTAATGCTGCGTGAGCATAAGCAACCTCTGTCTATCTGGTGTACGTCCGCGGTGAAAGAAGACTTGAGCGAGGGTAATCCATTGTTCAAGGTGCTGGGACACTACTGCTCGATTGACTGGCACGAGTTGTCTGCTGATCCTGCCGACTACAGCATTCCTGGTGCAAGTACCGTAATTTTCAGGCCCTTGCCATTGATCAGCAATGCTCCTCCTTACTCACCACACAGAGATAAACCGGTGGCGGGCGATACCGTTGGCATGCAAATGATTGACACCGAAACCGGCAAGACGCTGTTTTACGCGCCTGGTCTGGGCGAAATGGAACCTCATGTCTGGGATGCGATGCAGAACGCCGATGTGGTGCTGGTGGATGGCACTATGTGGACTGACGATGAAATGATAGAGCGTGGTGCCTCCGAGAAAACAGCTCGATCAATGGGGCATCTGCCTCAAAGTGGTCCAGGTGGCATGCTGGAATGGCTGGACAAGCTCCCCGCCACTACTCGCAAGATACTGATTCACATCAACAATACGAATCCTATTCTTGATGAAAATAGTGAACAACGCGCAACGCTGACTCGGCATGGCGTAGAAGTCGCCCAGGATGGTTTGGAGATTGAACTCTAGCGTGATGTATTGAACATGCCTAATGACACGACGGCCTGGTCCAGAGAAGAATTCGAGAAGCGCCTGCGCGAGCAAGGAAAGGCCTATCACATTCATCATCCCTTTAACGTGATGTTAAATGAGGGTAAGGCGACGAAAAAGCAGATTAGAGGCTGGGTCGCTAATCGTTTTTGTTATCAGGTTGCCATACCGATAAAGGATGCAGCCGTACTGTCCAATTGTACCGATAGAGACGTCAGGCGAGAATGGATTCAGCGAATCCTCGATCACGATGGATACGAAATCAACGGGGAACGTGATGAAGGTGGCATTGAAGCCTGGATACAGCTAGGGATAGCCGTTGGCTTGAACCGCGAGGAAATCACAGACCTACGCCACGTTACACCCGGTGTTCGATTTGCCGTTGAAGCCTATATTAATTTTGCAAGAACACGTCCCTGGCAAGAATCGGTTTGTGCCTCTCTGACAGAGTTGTTCGCGCCGGCAATACACAAACAGCGGTTGGCAACGTGGCCGGAACACTACCCATGGATTGATACGCAAGGTTTACTGTACTTTCGTAATCGAGTTACCCAGGCAAGGCGTGATGTGGAACATGGCCTTTCCATCACACTGGACTATTTCCGTACGCTTGAGCAGCAAGAACGTGCTCTGGATATTCTCAAATTCAAACTTGATGTGCTCTGGCAAATGAACGATGCCATGGCAGTGAGGTACGGCTTGCCCGATCAAGCGCCCGCACAAGGTCTCCCCACTGCTGCAACCTCAGTCGCCAACTCCTGACACCATCTGACATCACCTGACCATGAGCGAAGACACAGGCAATATTGATCCGCAGCATGTTCCATCCATTGCAAATGGCTATAGACTGCAATTTGAAGAAGCTCAGAACACATGGGTGCTGCTGTATCCGGAAGGTATGGTCAAACTCAATCCCAGTGCCTCTGAAATTCTGCAACGCTGCGATGGAAAAGCCTGCATCACTGACATCATTGAAACACTGGAAAAAGCCTTTGAAACGAGTGGCCTTAGCGAGGATATTAACTCATTTCTGGTCATTGCCCGCGAACAGCACTGGATAACCCTGAGATAAATCCATGTCTACTTCAATGCTAGAGCACGGTCTTGTGCAAGACCCATCAGCCACCAGACCAGGACCGCCTTTGTGGCTGTTGGCGGAGCTAACCTATCGCTGCCCACTGCATTGTGTCTTCTGCTTCAATCCGGTGGATTTTGCAAGGCAGGAGGACGAGCTTGATACGGATGGCTGGATACGGACTCTGCGCGAGGCGCGTGCGCTGGGCAGCGTTCAATGTGGCTTTTCGGGAGGTGAGCCACTACTACGGCTTGATCTCGAAACGCTTGTTGGTGAAGCACACAAACTCGGCTATTACACAAACTTACTGACAACCGGCGTTGGTTTGACCGATGCACGAGCCAGGGCACTGAAAGACAACGGACTCGATCACGTGCAATTGTCTTTCCAAGATTCAACGCGGAAAATGAACGACTTCCTATCCAATACACGTACCTTTGATCTCAAGTACAAGGTGGCGGCCATGATCAAGGAATACGATTGGCCGATGGTGCTCAATTGCGTCATCCACCGCATGAACATCGAGCATATCGACAAGATCATAGACATGGCTCTTGAGCTAGGTGCTGAAACACTGGAACTGGCTAACACACAATACTACTCGTGGGCTGTGGTTAATCGAGACCATTTGTTACCGTCTTGCGAACAGCTGAAAAAGGCGGAAAGAATCACGAATAAATACCGGGAACGTTACGGTGATCGAATCACCATCATATTCGTTGTGCCCGACTATTATGAGAATCGACCGAAAAAATGCATGAATGGTTGGGGAAATGTGTTTTTGTGTGTCGCGCCTGACGGGACGGCTCTGCCTTGTCATACAGCACGTATGTTGCCAGGCGCCGCTTTTCCCAACGTAGCCGATCACTCGATGGAAGAAATCTGGTACGGCTCTGAAGGATTCAACCGATATCGTGGTAAGGGCTGGATGAAAGAGCCTTGTCGTTCCTGCTCTGAAAGTGATGATGATCTGGGTGGGTGTCGCTGTCAGGCTATGTTACTGGCAGGAGATCCGGCAGCCGCTGACCCTGTTTGCGATAAGTCTCCTCAGCGACACGTTGTCGACAAGGCCATAGCACAGGCGCAAACTGAATCCACGCTCCCCAGCAGTGGGCAGCCGCTGATATTCCGAGACCCCAAGGAATCCATCCGGTTGACTGATTGATCAAGGCACTAGCTCCCGTCTTTATCACCTGCTTGTCCAGTCAATTTGCTGTTGAAACTCGTGGCTCCTTCGACCGCATCCGCTATCAGCACATCTCCTTCAATGGCTACATTACATGCGCTTTGCGTGACGCTTTCGAAAACTCATGCGTCAGGACAACCCTGTACACCGTCAAGATCTTTCCAGAACGGTGTATTAGTTGACATCTCACAACGCACCATTTTACGAGTGCCTGCAATATCAACACACTCGACAGTACCCAGATTACGCATACCGCCATCAGGTGCCCTGCACTGACAATCGGAGTCGTCGTTCTGTGACCAGGCACTCGAGGTGACGACGGCCAGAGCAGCAACAAACAGGCATCGTCTGGCCCCGTCAACCCATCGTAAATTCGGGTCTCTTCCAGTCAAGAACGCCATGCTCGTACGACGGTGGCATTGGCAGTCCAAGGTAGTCTCCCGATTGCAACGACTCTAACAACTTACTCCACTATTCGATCAGATACAAATGCAGGGTAGCCCCAGCATAGTGGGCTGTGAGAATCCACAGGCGAGCATGGAATCCGATTACGAGCTATTTGCGTGTGCTGGCAACTCGCTCGGGTGAGAAGGTTCCCAGCGAGCGAGCACGTGAACGATGCAGCATGAGATGTAGTTCACATATTTCTAGCATGTTTTAGGAGTATTCGATATTCTTCAACTGGAGATGACAATTGTCAAAGATTACCTGTGTGGCACATAACAGCTGGCTTAACACCAAAAGCCTGATCACCAGCCCGCAGGGGATAGCCGTCTCAACACCAGCGGCAATTAGTTATCCCGCAGAAATTATCTACATCATAAATTTTCAGCATCACTCTCAGGAGATGGAAATGAAGCACATTATGACCGCGGTGGCTGCCTGTACGCTATTGTCAGGCACAGCGCTAGCCCAGACCAATCTGGAAAAACTTGGGGCACTCAAAGTAACGGGAACAAAAGACCACACTGTTATTGACCAAAGTGAGGAAGCCGGAGCATCAATCAGATCTGTGCTTGAAGGCATACGCTTGCCAGAAGGCTTCAAGATCGAACTGTATGCTCTAGTGCCAGACGCACGTCACATGGCGATGGCCCCACAGGGCACTGTACTGTTTGTCGGCACGAAGAAAAGCAAGGTGTGGGCCGTGATGGATCGTAATCGCGACCGAGTTGCCGATGAAGTCAAGGATTTTGCACCATCACTGGAGTTTGATGTTCCCAACGGTGTTGCATTTTCCAAGGACGGCTTTCTTTTCATCACTGAACGTAATCGCGTATTGATGTTCCCGGCGGCAGAGTTTTTTCATGAAAGCCCGGATGTGGTAGCAGTCCCTATCGTTCCTCAGGGGGAGTTGATTCCAGTAGAAGAAGAGAGTTACAACCACACAGCGCGCGTGGTGAAAGTGGGGCCAGATGACAAGTTATATATCTCGCTGGGACAACCCTTTAACGTGGCACCACCGGAAAAGCTCGACCTGTATAACGAAACAGGAATAGGTGGCATTATTCGAATGAACAGGGATGGTTCAGACAGAGAAGTCTATACCTATGGTGTACGAAACTCTGTTGGCCATGACTTTCATCCGGAAACCGGCGAACTCTGGTGGACCGACAACCAGGTGGATGGCATGGGCGACGACATACCGCCTGGTGAAATCAATCGTCAGACTGCAATGGGCCAACATTTTGGTCACCCGTGGTACGGAGGTGGATCCACTCGCACTACTGAATATGAAGGACAGGAAGTACCCGTAGATGTCGTTATGCCAGCATTTGAAACCATTGCACACGCAGCCGATCTTGGCATGACGTTCTACACAGGCAATATGTTCCCGGATGAGTACAAGAACGCCATATTCTCAGCACAACATGGCTCTTGGAATAGAACAACACCAGTGGGCGCTCGTGTCATGGTAACCATGATTGATGACGAAGGTAACGCTAAGACAGAACCATTTGCAGAAGGGTGGATCGATGAGAATGGTGAATATGACGGGCGTCCCGTCGACGTGGCGCAGATGAGAGATGGGTCTATCCTGGTGTCTGATGACTTCGCCAATGCTGTTTATCGGATTTCCTACTCGGCCGAATAAGCAGAGATCATCTACAGAGGTAATACGCTGGGTTATTTCACGATACTATGGAATTATCGTGAGTAGCCCAGCCAGTTCAGTACAGGGCGTAAACGCTAAACAGTTTTACGGTGAACCCTGCTAGGCGATGTGGTTATTCCAAACAACAGACACTTTTAAACACATGAAACTTTTGACAACGGCGTTCACTGCCAGTCTGGCTATCTGTCTGTTTCACTTTCCAACTGTATTTGCCGCTGACCCTGCCAATGGGCGCGTACTGGCTCGGCAGTGTTCCGTGTGCCATGGCAAAAACGGTCTGGCGAATGATCCTGAAGTCCCTAATCTTGCTGGGCAGTCTGCATTCTATCTGGAGAAAAGCCTGAAAGACTATCGATCACGCACACGTGAAGATCGCCGCATGACGATTCTCGCAGCAAATCTGAAAGATGAAGACATCAAGGATCTTGCTGCCTGGTACGCCTCATTGCAAGTTGAAGTGACAATGCCAGAATAGCAATCTGGCCTACTGACTTCCACAGAGATAGCGTGGCACTCAATGCAATGAATGTGGCATTAGAATCATCAAGTGCCTCGCGCAGATTTCAGGCTGCATATCTTGGGAAAACAACACCCACTATTAGCGCTTGCCGATGGCTTGCTTCTTGCTGATATGCCTGACACATTCGCTATGACCCGATTACCATGGCACGCAACGCAAGTTTTGGACACTAGGCTCTCGTTCTTGCCATCACAGTTTCACTCGCAGGGTGTAAGCTCGGGAGGTGGTAACGAAAATGGTGTAGCAGAACCGGGCTCCCCCAATCAATACACCTATCAGATGCCAACTGGCGCGGAGGCAATGGCTGCCAATCAGCAACAGATCCCGCTGTCCGAATTTACGCCGGAACTCGGCTTTGCACTGCCGGCACGTGGTTCCACGATGTCGAGTACTGCGCTTGTGGGAGGTCTAGGCGGCACTGCATTCAATCTTGCCTGCCCGACAGGCAGTACGCTGGCGGGTATCGATGATCGGGGTGGCACTCTGATCAACAGAATCGAGGCGCTGTGCAGGGGTATGCCTGGTACTAGGAAATGCGCTGCTACAATTCTTACTGGGCAGTGGTATAGAGCATGCCTTGGCGAAATTCATCACCGACCGCCAAGATACAGGTTTGGTGACAGAATTTCGTCTGGCGGTATAGGGCTTACATCCCAATCTTGAGTAAAAGAGGCAATGGTCTAACTGGCCGACTTTACAGTTGCTGAAAAGCTGCCATAGATTTAGGAAGACTCGACTTGTTTGCTCAAGAGTTCAAGCTCTTCTAGTCTCTGATTCATCCTGTTGTTAGGCGCAAAGCCCACTGACTGGGCGATATCAATCAACCGATACACCCAATCGTTTTTTCGCAGAGAATTGACTATATTTCTTTTCGACAAGGCTTGCATCCACTCGTGCTCTCCCAATAGGGGGGAAATTACTTCTGCAATCGATCGATAATCGTGTCCTAAATTGACGACCGCATCCGGCCAATCGAACAATCGGCGGAATGCATCACAGTCTGGCGCACGACCAACGATAACAATTCCCGCGGCGGCAAATTCGAAGTATCGAGCGGAAATCTCGTCTATACCACCGGTTTCGTCTACCGAATTAGACTTTGCCGGCAGTGCTATCGACATACCGGTTCTTCTTAAAATAGATGCAAACATCTTTCGATGTTCAACTGGATCGTCCACGAGCAATTTCTGACTCCTCGCGGTATCAAACAGATAAAACAGCTTTTCTTTTTCGGTAAACAGTTTCAATTGCTCGTGGAGCGCCGGTTCCCGTCGACCGATGTAGCTCAAATCAATGACCCGATTTGCTGGCAGACCGTCTTGAACGAAGGTTGTCGTGTTGACACCGCAAGGTAGATAGCTGCAAGGAATACCCGTTTCGTTCGCCAGTACAGGAACGGTTGCAGCTATCGAGAGAAAGATATGATCAAAGTTTGTGAACGGCTCCTTCAGCAATCGCCAATTGGTGAGTTCCTTAGGCCAGCATTCAGTTATGTAGCAGACTTTCTTGGCTGGATGATCACGCCATCCCTTCACCTGATTGATTAAATGCATTTGCCAGGGATTGTCCAGTACTAGCAGTATAATATCGTGGTGATCCTCCAGAACATTGAGCTTTCCCATGGATGATATTCCATCGGCAACGCGGTCACTCAGCCCAGCATAACGTGCGATGCGATAACACTTTCTATGTGCAGACATTTCGTTTGCTGGACAGCACAACCTGGTGTCGCATAGTGTGGTTATAAGGTCTTCGAATTCGTAGAACACACCATTTGCAGCTTGGAGTCGAGAGCTACGAACAGACAGAAGAAGCACAGAATTCAACGGTGTGACCGGCTTTATCGGAGAACTTTTCACCTCATGCATAAGTTGGTAAATTCTCGGCTTTATTGTCGGGCCTGCATCGCTGTTGGTATGCAGCAGGGGAACTTATCTGCTCGGACATCCAGGTCAATAAAAAGTGTAAGGCAGAATAATCAGAGTTGCGACGTTCTCAATAGCCAAAAAACTAGGCCGTGGATTTCTTGTAAACAGCGACTAGGTTAGAGCTGGTGGATGCGAAGGGCGACTGATGCCAATCCGACCATTTGAATTCTGGTTTTAGTCCTGCCAGTCTTGCCATCAAGTCTAGTTCAGAGGGATATATGAATCGTAGCCGATTCGGAATCATTTTCACTTGCTCACCCTGCAATAACACTCTTTGACTGCGTATAATCTGCCCATTAGGATCCACGGTAGCAAGCCTGAAGTCAGCAGAATCAACGTCTATGCTCAGCGCTACTGATTCTTGATTGTTAGTGAAGCGTGTACGATCGTGTACAAACATGTCGATGACTAACCTGCCATTCTCAGGCAAGTGAGACGCTGCGTTTTTGATACATTTAATTTGTGCTTCCTGGTCCTCAAGCATGAACAATGTACTGAAAACACAATAGACCAAGCTCACAGGTTCGTTTATTTTTACATCGATAAAATTTGACTGAATGGGTGTGACTGATTTTGCATCAGTTTTGGCTTCCAATTGATCCAGCATTGGTTTTGAAATGTCTACCCCATAAACGTGAGTGCCATGGGTGCTCAAAGGGATAGCGAGGCGACCTGTTCCTACACCAAACTCTAACGCGTTGCCACCATCGGCTAGTTTGTGAAGCAAGGCACCGCCGCTATCGCTATCATCAATTTCACCGAATAGTTTATCGTAGTGCAGTGCGTGCAGATTGCCGTATAGATCAGGAGGAAAACTATTCATGTGTAAATCCGCGAGTTTTACCCTAGTGATGCATAAAATTTCGAGTCCAGGAGCTTATAGAGCTGTATACAAGTACCGGAGGCGGCCCCCACTGCACGGAGTTTTTACTGGATTGAGTCGGGCCGCCCAGGCTTAGTCACTCTAAGCCTGGGCGGCCCCGAGAGATCCAGAAAAAATGAGTACAGCGGGGGCCGCCTCCGGTACTTAGATGCTGCTATAGAAGCAGCGAAGCGGTTCTGGGTGGGGCCGCCTAGGCCGAAATTTTATGCATCACCAGGGTTTAGTTAGGAAATAGCGAGCGGATTTGACCCGTTGATCTACCGCACGATTCACAAAATGTTATCATAATAGCGATCACTATGTTGTCTGCCAACTCAACTCTTATCGGGCTCTAGTTGGTTCTCAAGAGTGCTGAATTCGACCATTGTTTACCGAATAGAGTGTCCACCGAAGACCGTGGCGATCGAACGATCTCATGACGCGTTTTTATGCATCACTAAGGTATTAATACGCTTCGGAAAAACTTATCCGCTGGTGGTCTGTGTGAGATTATCAGGGGCAGTTTCAGACCATCACCGATACTCGTCGGCAGGCGAGAATCGACTACATGCTGCCCGATACTCTGATGGCAGCCCTTGCGATGTTTCAGTTCAAGTGCCCGTCGCTGTTGCAGTTTGACAAAGCCTCAAGGGATTCCGAAGACGAGACAATGATTGGCAATCTGAAACGGTTGTACAAGCTGGGCTATGTACCGTGTGATGTACAGATGCGAACCATCTTGGACACGGTTTCGCCTTGTTCATTACGCACCGATTTTTAGAGGCGTTCATACGGCACTTCAACGAGGCAAGATAACCCAATGGAGCTGGGTGACCCATCTGGCTATCACCTCCGAGAATGCCTTGGAGATTGCAGCCATAGGTCGCTCACGCTGAGGCATAGAATACCAGGCCTTCAGTACGCCGAAGAATCCAGGCTACAACCTTGAGCACAATGACGGGCATGGTGAAAAGTATCTGTCCAGCACATGAGCGGGGCTGATGCTGTTGGCGCTTCTGTGCGATCAGGTGCAGGAATTTTGCCTGCCCGCTCTACAAAGCTACCCGGACGAAAACACGTATCAAAGCCACGCTCTGGGCACACATGCAAAGCTTCCTGTTCAGCGTAGACTTGCCGGACTGGGAAGCACTGTTTCGCCTGATCGCCAAATTGGGCGCGAAACTGGTGATATCAATGGCACCAGATACAGGATGACATTATCAATCTGCGCGAAACAAAAAACCTTGATGAAATTAACAACAACCAGATTATTGAACTTGGCAGGCTCTCAAATCGGGAAGTGAGATATCCTGTGCGAAAGAATCAATCGCTAGCGACTACTCCGTCACTCTATTACTCGTCGGGAATAGCTGGTGATGACTTTTTTTTTCATGAGCGCTAGCTATACCTCTTTTACGTAGACCAAGCCCTGATGCTACGATATTTGTGGCGATTACTATATGTTCGACTGAATTCAGGTTCTAACGCAGCTTCCTCCTTGCCTATCGTGACACGCTACTTTTACAGGCGTTTTTGTGGTGCATGCACCTATCATCAAAAACGCCTACCGTGCCTTCATAGAGCGAGACAAGCCTTTTAATCAGAGGGTCCAGCAACGCTGAATCACTGGCTTGCCACACAAGTAAAGCTCGCGCAACACGGGCAGACGGCGCAGCTTTGAGCACACAAGTGTGGGGTGGCGCGTGTTCCACCACCTTCTTGACACGCAGACATCCAAGCGCGTAAATTTGTCTAAAGTCTTGTTACTGTTACAATGCTAGGCTTGCACGCTGCAATGCACAGGAGCGCATTTCCCTTTGATTGGCCACAACAGTAAGGATCTTCTTTCGGTTATCGCCGATGGCGATGCACGTATAGACTGGGTAGACCGATATTCCCCCGTGTTGAATGGCATGGTTCGGAAGACATTGGCCGACGGGTCGCTAAAAGGTCGGAAAATTGCGGTTGTCGTACACCTTGAAGCGAAGACAGCCTTTTTGGCACTGGTTTTGGCCGATGCAGGGGCCGAGGTGATCGTCGCGGGAAGTAACCCACGCACAACTAATCAATCGGTGGTGGAAGCTTTACGCGATCGTGGGCTGATCGTTGTTGCCGACGCTGGCGGTGACATGAAAAGCTGGGAAAAAGAACTATTGGCGGCCGCAGATCACGAACCCGAGTTTGTGATTGATGACGGAGCAGAGCTGACCATGCGGATCGGCATGTACCGGCCCGAGTTGTTTAAGCGTCTAAAAGGTGTCTCGGAGGAGACGACAACCGGAACCGCTCGGCTGCTTGCCATGGAGGCCGCTGGCAAATTGCCTTTTCCTGCATTGACAGCTAATGAAGCGCGTTGCAAACACATGTTTGACAACCGCTATGGCACTGGACAAACGACAATGCAAGCTGTGTTGCGTTTGACCAATCGCCAGATTGCAGGCGCAACAATAACAATCATAGGCTATGGCTACGTTGGTCGCGGCATCGCCGAATATGCCAGGAAAATGGGTGCAAATGTCCGGATCGTAGAGATTGACCCTGTTCGCGCAGTCGAAGCGCACATGGATGGCAATACAGTCGGGACGGCCAAAGACATGGTGCCGGGGGCATCAATGATTGTCACGGCAACGGGTGGGATTAGGGCGATAGGTAAACCTGAGTTGCAGCGTGTTGATCATGATGTAGTTCTGGCCAACGCCGGCCACCACGACCTTGAAGTCGATGTGGACACCCTTGCAGATATGGCCTCGTCGCAGACCGAATCACGACCTCAGATAACAACCTACTGTGTAAATGACCGGGATATACACGTACTCTCGGGGGGGGCTTTAGTCAATATTGCCGGCGGCAGCGGGCATCCGGTGGAAATCATGGACTTGACGTTTTCCGTTCAGGGTCTCGGTGCGCACGTGTTGGTGAATGCAGGCCTTGCACCTGGAGTACATGTGCTTTCAAAAGAACTCGATGATTCGATCGCCAGCGCGTATCTGGAGAGCAGAGGCATCCACCTGGATCCCGTACGCCCCGAACAGGCAGACGATTTCAAGAGATGTATTGATGGGATGCCATCGGTATGAGCACGCAAGGCTATGACAGCGCTCTTGCAAGCTCCGGTCTACGGAAAATAAACTGGGCGCGTCGGAGTATGCCCATCCTGGAATCCATCGAAGCCAGGCTCGTAACGTCCGCTGTGGTCAAGGGACGCCGAATTGGTATTTCGCTAGTCCTTGAACCCAAGACAGCCTACCTTGTGATCGCCTTGCGGAACGCAGGTGCTGATCTCAGCGTCTGGGCGCCTGCGGATTGCGTGCAGGATGATGTCATGCATGCGCTACGTGCTGAAGGTATCAAGGTGTTCGCCGATGCACATGGGTCAGATGCTGCAGACATGGAGCTTGCGCGCGCATTCCTCGGCACGAGTCCACACATTCTCGTGGACGATGGTGCACGAATTATCCGTCTGGCGCATCGAGAGTTTCCTGACGTGATTAAAAATATGGTTGGCGCTGCAGAGGAAACAACAAGTGGAGTACGTCCGTTACGTGCAATGCATGACGCTGGTGAATTGCATATTCCCGTGATCAACGTGAACGACTCACGCCTGAAATACTTGTTCGACAACGTGTACGGGACAGGCCAGTCTTGTGTGATGGCGTTGCTGGATGTGACCAACCTGCAGTTGGCGGGTCGGCACGTTCTTGTCATCGGCTATGGCTGGGTGGGCAAAGGCGTGGCCTTGCACGCAGCAGCAATGGGCGCGCGCGTTACCGTTGCTGAACTGGATCCGGTAAAATGCCTGCAGGCTTTGCATGATGGGCACCGGGTAAAAAGTATTATTGATGCTGCGCCTGTTACCGAGGTCGTTTTTGCATCAACCGGCATTGAAGGCGTCGTGACCCCTGCACATCTTGAGGCCATGGCCGATCAGGTTATCCTTTGCACTGCTGGTGGTGGCAACTATGAATTGCCGATGGCGTATCTTCGATCACTGGAGGCGCCAAAGGAAATTCGCGCTGAAGTGGAAGAATATACCTTGCCGAGCGGCAAGCGGGTGCTGATGATCGCAGGTGGGCATTGTATCAATTGCGCAGCAGGGGAAGGTAACCCCATTGAAATCATGGATCTGTCGCTGTCCTTGCAAGCCTGCGCTATTGAAGAGCTTGCCTTGAACGGTTCACAATTGTCTGCCGGTATTCATCCGGTTTCCGAGAAAACAGACAATGCTATAGCGACGATAAGGTTAGACGTTTCGGGCGCCAGCATTGAACCAATGACTCCAGAACTAACTGAGGCCATGGCGCGATGGTGATCGCGTACGCTACTGCAACATCAATACAGGAGTACAGTGACTACATGAACACATATTCGGGGAACACAATGTCAAAAAAGAATCTCACCTTTGCTGGTATCGTTGTCGCGTCGATGCTATCGGCAGGAACTGCACATTCGGCTGGTGAATGCGTAATGGGAAAGACCATCGAAGAGGGCGTACTCACCGTCGCTACCGGCAATCCGGCGTATTTTCCTTGGGTTATAGATAACGCCCCGGAGGCGGGCAAGGGCTTTGAGGCGGCCGTGGCCTATGCCGTGGCCGCAGAAATGGGTTTTGAGGCGGATCAGGTGACGTGGACGTCATCCTCGTTCGACCAAGCCATCCAGCCGGGTCAAAAGAACTTCGATTTTAACTTGCAGCAATTCTCGATCACCGAAGATCGCGAAAAGGTCGTGGATTTCTCCGTGCCCTACTATACCTCTGCGCTAGCTGTTATCGTGCGACAACAGGCCATAGACGCGGGGGCACTACCAAACCTCGACTCTCTCAAGGGCCTGACATGGGGCGCAGATGCAAACACTACCGCAACGCCAATCATCCAGTCACTGATTGCCCCCGAGAGCGCGCCCTTGCTGTACGACGATACGGTTAACGTGATCGAGGCAATGAATGCGAATCAGATCGACGCCACTCTTCTGGATCTACCAGTAGCGCTATATCAAGCAGCGGTAGTCATGGATGACGGCGTCGTATTAGGTCAGTTTCCAGCCGATGAATCGAACTCGCCTGATCACTTCGGTTTGTTAATGGAGGAAGGTAACCCGATCAAGGCCTGTGTCGATGCTGCGCTAACCGCGCTTAGCGAAAGCGGTCAGTTGGCAGAGATAGAGGCCGAGTGGCTGCAGCAAGCTACAGACGTACCAATGATCCAATAACGATCAACAAGGTGACAGTAAGAACGGAAAATACGGGGGCGGTGGTGGCCCAAGATGCTGCGCTGCCCCTCAAGATGTCACGTACCGCGTATAACGCTCAAAAGAAGCGTCGCAGCCTGATCGTTGCATCGGCCAGCATGTTGACTGTGTTGGCGTTAATCTACTATTTTGTGCCGCGCGCCCCTGGTTGGGAGCGTGTGAAAGACAGCTTTTTTAATTGGGACGTATTCGTCGGAACATTTCCCAAGCTGCTCAACGCGTTCTTGATTGACGTCATGATCTTTGCCTGGTGCGCACCGGCTATCGCAATCTGGGGTCTGGTCATCGCCCTGTGTCGCGACGCGCGCTCTCCTGCATTGTTCCCGCTACGCGTTTTTGCCACCGTCTACAACGACGTGTTTCGCGGTGTTCCCGTTATCCTTGTCATCTATTTGATTGGCTTCGGCATCCCGGGGCTTGGACTTAGCCGCACATGGAGCAACCCCTATATCTGGGGTTCTCTTGCGCTTATCCTCAGCTACTCAGCCTATGTGGCCGAGGTGTACCGCGCGGGCATTGAATCTATTCACGAATCACAACGTTCCGCCGCCAAATCACTGGGTCTGTCTCATTGGCATACGATGAGCCGCGTGATCTTGCCGCAGGCCTTTCGTCGCGTGATTCCCGCGAACATGAACAATTTTATCTCATTGCAAAAAGACGTGGCCCTGGTGTCATTCATCGGCCCTGTGGAACTTTTGCGCCAGGCTGGCGTTGAGAAATCCTTGCTTGCGAATTTCACACCCTATGTCGGTGCCGCGCTCATATTCCTCAGCGTCACTATCCCCGCTACCCGATTCGCTGATCACCTGATCGCGAAGCAAAACCGGGAGCGTGGGTAATGGAGCTACTGCCAAAAATAGAACTCAGAAACGTGCGTAAGAGTTTCGGCAATCTTGACGTCATCAAAGGTGTGAATCTCAGCGTGCCGCGCGGAGAGCTGGTCTGCCTGATCGGATCGTCAGGTTCTGGAAAATCGACGTTGCTGCGTTGTCTCAATCTGCTCGAGCCAATTGATGAGGGTGAAATTCTACTGGATGGAGAGGATATATCGCACCCCATGCTTGACCCGCAACCGATCCGCCAGCGCATAGGTCTTGTCTTTCAGAGCTTCAATCTGTTCCCACATATGAACGCCTTTGATAACGTACTGCTAGCGCCGCGTCTTAACAAGAGAGTATCGCGTTCGCTGCTAAAGCCAAAAGTTGAAACACTGTTTGAACGCTTTGGCCTGATAGATCGAATGAATCATTATCCCGACCAACTGTCAGGTGGGCAGCAGCAACGTGTGGCCATCGTGCGAGCGCTGGCACTGGAACCTGAAATCATGTTATTCGACGAGGTAACCTCAGCACTCGATCCCGAGCTTGTTAGTGAAGTGCTCGATGTTGTTCGCCAGCTTAAAAGCGAAGGTATGACACTGATACTGGCAACCCATGAGATGAGTTTTGCACGCGAAGCGGCGGACAGGATTTGCTTCCTGGATAAGGGTGTGATTGTTGAAGAAGGACCTCCCAATCAGATTTTTCATGAACCGAAAGAGCAAAGAACCAAGGAGTTTTTACGTAGCGTTTTGTAGTCAGGGTTTGTTTTGTCTCCAAAGGAAATCTGGCAAAAGGTCTCTGGAAACTGCGCGACGCCTTTGCACTAGTTGAAAAGACTAAAGAGTATCAACCCGTAGGTGAATGGTACATTGGGGCTGCTTCCGCATGTTGCATGAGAATCTGGTTGCCGAGGCAGAGACATGGCTCAAAAAATCTGCACAAGCTGCAAGCAATGGGAATATTGCGGCTTATACGTCATGCAGATTACGCGTGGAAGCTGAGCTTATGGCCATAAAAAAATGTCACACCTGATAATGTTCTAGAGCGATATGAGGCAGCGATAGCACAGGCAGTGGATCAAGACGCCATCCCTTTTCAGCGGGCTGCATTGAACAGTGAGACACGGTACCGGAAATCCCAAAAGCTCCCCTATAGGGAATGTGGTTTGGCACTGCACCAGCTGCTTGAAAGGTACCAGTACTAGAGGCGCACATCTGAAAGCCTATTACAACTCAGACGAGTTTTTGTTGGCTCTGTTGTTGTAGATGTCAGTGTCAACACCTGACAGATCGTCTGACTCGATTGCATATCCGGTGAAAAGAAGTGGCTGTCTTATCCTGAGTCTCTGGTGAGCTGCATCTGAGCTACACCATGAGCCCATACAACAGCTTGTTGACACAGCTCTGAAATGCGGTGGTGGTTTCTCAATCGAATCCTCTCGGATCCGTTATCATCCACACGGTGAATACTTCCCGCACCAACGATTACATCACCTCCCGTACCCAGCACCCTGCCTGGGTACTGCTGGCCTCTCGCCGTGCGCCGTTGGTCATCGCGTGTCTGCAATCACTTTTTGAAGAAGCGCATGACGGTGTCCTCATCGACGATGCTTTGCATGCGCTCGCAGCGATGCTCGCACCGCATGCCAATGATGATCAATACGATATCGATCCCACACGTCTGCCGCAACTGGCGGGCAAGGAGCTACGACAATGGATAAGCCGTTCTCTGGTTATCGAGCGTGGTGGGCGCATCTATGCCACCGATGCCCTACAGGCTGCGATCGCTTTCGTGGAGGGTCTGGACAATCGCATCATGACGTCCACCGCGTCACGGCTTTCTGTGGTGCAGCGGGAAATTGAACGGCTTGAATCCGGTCTAAACCCTGATGCCGGTGAGCGTATCGCAAGCCTTGAGCGTCGGATTGCACAGTTGCAGACGGAGCTCGCGGCAGCGCAAGACGGTGATGTACCGGTACTTGACCCAGCTGAGGCAATAGAGCGCATCCGCGAAATATATACACTTGCCACAGGCTTGCGTGCCGACTTCCGCCGCGTAGAGGATTCGTGGCGCGAAGCCGACAAGGCGCTGAGGCACAACATCATCAATGAGCAGCAACACCGTGGCAATATCGTTGATCAGTTACTCGATGGTCACGAGGCGCTGCTCGATACCGCCGAAGGGCGTGTGTTTGAAAGCTTTCAAGCTCAACTGCGCGAGTCCATCGACCTTGACCTCATGCGTGAACGCTTGCGTGAAATTCTCATTCATGATGCCAGCGAGAAGGCCCTGACATTGCAGCAGCAGAACGATTTGCGCTTCCTTGTCGGCCGTCTCGTTAACGAATCGGAAGTGGTTTTTCAAGCTCGCGCGCGCAGTGAACGCGACGTCAAAGGCTTTCTGAAAACCGGTCTTGCTGCGGAGCATCACCGGGTGGGTCAGCTGCTTGGCGACATTTTTCAGGAGATGCTGCAGCTTGACTGGCAGCGTGCGGCGACACGCAGAACGGCCTCGCCTCTACCGCCTGTGGCGATCCCCATCGCTGGCATTCCGCTCATCGAACGCTTACGCTATAAGTCGCTGGATAGCGAAACAGCGGCTGAGCTCGATCTTTCGCAAGCCAACGCCGATGCGGCAGTTATGGATACGGACTTCTGGGCAGATTTCGATGGGCTGGATCGAGACGCGGTCATTGCCAAAACGCTCGCGCTACTGATAAAGCAGAACCGCCCACTGTCACTTGCTGAACTGGCCACAGCGCTACCGCCCACACACGACCTTGAAACCTTCGCCCTATGGATTACCATGGCGCGTGAGGGAGGTATTGACATCATCACGAACCATAACGAGACAGTCGATATCACCGACGAAGATGCGCGACAATGGCGGTTTACACTACCCCTGACAAAACTTGACGAGCCGTCGGTTGCGGCGATCGAGTGGGATATCTGAAATGCCCAGCACGTTTGATGAACTAACCGGCACTGCCCGGTTACCGGATGACAACCGCACCACAAACAAGACTGGTGCTATTCAGGGGGAGCCTGTTGCCAATGCGTTATCGTCTGACGCTGGTATTCCGCAGGCAGACACGAACGATACGCGTACCCCGCGTCAGATTCGAGAGGTTGCCAAGGAGCTCACACGCTATGGCCTTATCGAGGCGGCGAGGAAACCCAACCTCTACCGCGTGTTACAGCACCAGCAACAATCACTTGTCGCCATCCTCGAACCCTTGGATCTGGATCTCACCATTGATGACGTGCGCGGAATCGGCTTCGTTACCGTGCGCGTCGATGAAAGCGATATCATTGTAAACGATGAGCTTGACCCTGAAGACTGGTCGCACCCACTGGTACGGCGCCAGCGCCTCACATTGGAGCAATCCTTGCTCCTCGCCATTCTTCGTCAGCATTTTGTAGCACATGAGCAGGAAGCCGGGATAGGGGCGGACGATGCGCGTGTGGCCGTCGATGAGCTAATACCCGAGTTCCAGATCTATCTTGGTGACCCTGGCAGTGAGGCCAAGGAGCGCAATCGCATGCTGACACTGCTGGATCAGCTTAAGGGCCACGGGCTTGTCTCCGAACCGGATACGCACGAGCGCGTGACTATCCGGCCGATCATCGCGCACTTGGCTAGCCCGGAAAACCTGCAGTACCTGCTTGCCTGGTTACGAAAGCGTCGCGCAGGCGCGAATCACGGTGCTGACGATCCGATCGAGCGAAGTGGCTCGGATGATAAAAACGCATGAATCGCCAAGTTGCTTTCGCAGCCCTAGCAGACCCGTTGATCCTGACTGAAATCGAGCTGTATAACTGGGGCGGGTTTAGCGGCCGCCATAAGGCAGATATTGATCCTGATGGTACGGCTATTGTTGGTGCAACCGGTAGTGGCAAGACCACGCTCATCGATGCGTTGATGACACTGCTCTGCGCTAACCCTCGGTATAATCTGGCCTCCACAGGAGGACACGAAAGCGATCGCGACCTTGGTTCCTACGTACGCGGCGTATCGGGCCCTGGCGACGGAGGCAGCGAGCAAAACCACATCGCACGCAAGGGGCGAACTGTCACCGGCATTGCTGCTCGCTTTGAGAACGCTGAACACAGTCTTCGCATCGGTGCAGTACTCTGGTTTGACGGTAGCGGTGCGTCGGCCGCTGACATGAAGAAGCTTTGGCTCTACGCTGATGATGCCGCACAGACGCTTGATCACTGGCTCGAAGTTCATCATCACGGTGGCATGCGAGCACTACGGCAGATGGACAAGCAGCAAACGGGTATCTGGAGCTACCCGAGCAAGAAAGCATTCCTTGCGCGCTTACGCGATCGCTTCGACGTCGGTGAAAATGCCTTTACGCTTCTGAATCGCGCGGCGGGTCTGAAGCAGCTCAATAGCATTGACGACATTTTTCGTGAACTCGTGCTTGATGACCAGTCCGCCTTCGATCGCGCCCTGGAAGTCGCGACTAGTTTTGATGACCTCAGCGATATTCGGGAGGAGCTCGAAATTGCGCGTGAACAGCAGCGCAAGCTATTGCCCGTTGCAAAACACTGGAAGGAGTTTGAGAAGCTCAGCGCCGACCTCGAACGTCAGTACAAGCTACGCAAGGTGCTGCCGATCTGGTACGCCGAACAGGCGGTGACACTCTGGCGGTCAAGCATCGAGAGTACCTCCGGAGCGCTAGATACAGCACAGCGTGCTGCCAGTGAACGCGAAGCCGATTACAACCGGCAGCGCGACATCAGTGACGCGCATCGTGAAGCCTACCTTGGTGCAGGTGGTACGAACATCGAGCAGCTCGAACACAGAATCAGTGACAATCAACTTGAGCGCGAACGACGACACCAGGATGCCGATCAATACCAGAAACTTGTGACGGCACTGGCGCTAAATGACTCGCTGGATGCTGCTGCGCTGGATAGCAATCAGCGATTGGCAGGCGAGCGCGTAGGGGTGCTGGAAACCACTATTGACGAGGATGACCGCAAGTCGCTTGACATCCGTAGCACCGAACGCGAAGCCGAAATCAGACGTAATGAACTCACTGACGAACTGGTGCAAGTGCGAAAGCGGCCGGACTCTAACTTGCCACCAACGTTCCAACAGTTTCGCAGTGATCTGGCAGATACGCTCGGTATCAATGAGGCGGCACTACCGTTTGTTGCAGAACTTGTGCAGGTCAAAGAAAATGAGCAGCGCTGGCGCGGCGCGATTGAGCGTGCCATTGGTTCACATCGATTGCGTATTCTCGTGCCGCCTGACCATATCAGCGCGGCGTTACGCTGGGTCAACAGTCGCAATAATCGTCTGCATGTGCGGCTTTTCGAGGCCAGGGAGCCTGTGAAGAATGCAGTGTTTTTCGACGATGGCTTCACCCGTAAGCTAGAATTCCGTTCGCACCCGGCGCGCGAAGCCCTGAAATCGCTGCTTGCCGGCATAGACCGCCATTGTGTCGACAACCCTGAATCTCTGCGACAGACTCCCCATGCCATGACCTCCGAGGGGCTCATGTCAGGCCAGTCGCAACAATTTGAAAAGCAGGATCAAAAACGCCTCAGCGCCGACTGGATGACAGGCTTCGACAACCGCGATCGACTGGCCTGGCTCGAGCAGGCGGTGAGAGACGCTGAAGCTGAACTCGCAGCGAAAGCGCAAGAGGCAGATGAGGCGCGCAAGTCGCTGCAGTTGTTGCGGCAGGAAAAATTGATGCTTGAACGCCTTGTCGAGATCCGCTTCGAACGCATCAATGTCATCGGTATTGACAAGCTGCTCGAAGATCTCGGCCGACAGCTCGCGGCACTTATTGATCCAGAGTCAGATACTGCGAAACTCAAACGGCAGTGGGAACAGGGGCTCGCTGAACTCGACACACTTGAAAAACAGACCAAGTCTGCCGAGAGAGAAATTATGCGCCTCGAACAGCGACTTGAGCTGGCAGAGCAAGAACTTGTCAGCGCACGAACACGCCTTGCCGAAGGACTGGATGATGAGCAGCGCATCCTGGCAGAAAAGCAATTTTCAATAATCACCGAGGACAATCTAAAAGACATTGTTCGTATAGAACGCTTGCAGAGTGATGAGCTTCAAGTGCGTATCGATAAACTGGGCGTAAGCCGTACGAGTGCGCTGACGCAACTGTCACAGCGAATGTCCGATGCAAAAAGCGTTGATCGCGGTGCGCTGTCAGATGTGGGGCGTGAGCTAGAAGATGTACCGACCTACCTTGAACGGCTCCGAGTGCTTGAAGATGAGGCGTTACCCGAAAAGCGCCGTCGATTTCTCCAGTATCTCAACCAGTCGTCCGACGAGGGCGTAACGCAACTGCTCAGTCGTATCGACAACGAAGTGTCCACCATCGAGGAGCGCATTGAAGATCTTAATGGCACATTGAAACGCGTGGATTTCCAGCGTGATCGTTATCTAAAGCTCATCTCCAAAAAGGTTGTGCATGAAAGTCTGCGTACCCTTCAGCGTGCTCAGAAAGATCTGAATGCCGCCCGTTTCAAGGATGATGATGGCGAGAGTCAGTACCGTGCTCTTCGCCATCTTGTAGCATTGCTGAGCGATGCCTGTGAGCGGCGCCGTACCGTGGGTGCCCGTGCGTTACTTGATCCGCGTTATCGGCTGGAATTCGCCGTATCGGTTATCAGTCGCGAAGACGACTCGCTCATTGAAACCCGTACCAGCTCTCAGGGCGGCAGCGGCGGTGAAAAAGAAATCATTGCCTCCTACGTGCTGACGGCGTCCTTGAGTTACGCGCTGTGTCCTGCTGGCGCTAGCCTGCCATTATTCGGCACCATCGTGCTCGATGAAGCCTTCTCTAGAAGTTCTCAGGTGGTTGCCGGACGCATCATTGCAGCCCTCAAGGAGTTCGGTTTGCACGCTGTGTTTGTCACGCCGAACAAGGAGATGCGATTGCTGCGCAATCACACGCGTTCGGCCATTATCGTGCACCGTCGTGCTCAATCCTCGACCCTGGTGTCGATGAGCTGGAAGGCCTTGGAGGAGGAGCGCAAGCAGGCTGACGAAAACCTACGTCACGGTACGTGAAGTCACCGCAAGACATTGCTGTCCGCATGCGGCGCCAGTGGCAACGTAAACCGTTCCGGCTTAAGATGCTGACCGAGGTGGGCAGCTGGCCTATGCAGTACACCATCGGGATACCGACAGCGAGTGAGCTGGCGAGGACGCCGAATGTCATCAAAGAGCATGTTGCACGCTGGCAGCGGGTGTCAGTGGGCGAGGTTACCTGGCGCAAGGTGAACTATCGAGCGAGTTCTGAGCCTATCCGCATGCCGTCGTACTGGACGCTGCCACGACCGTCTGATTGGGTGCGAGCAACGACGGACCGACAGGTCGCCGCTGACTATGACTTGCTGGAACATCTGATAGGTCATGCTCAACCCGAATTTCACAGTGCGCTGATCCTCAACCTCAGATTGCTGCAAGCTCGCTCTCCAGAAGAACTTCTGGCGGCGGTGGAGCTCGCCGCCAGGCTCAAGCCCGGTGAAGCGCAAGGGCGTCCCCTTCGACTATTGGCAGGCCACGGCGTGGATACCAAGTTCTTCGAACGTAACCGTCAATTGCTGGTTCGTCTACTTGATTCACGTTTCGGGGGCGAAGTCAGTGAGCAGGGCTTGCACGGATTTCTTGACGCCACCCCTGATGGTGAGCACTGGTTGCTGCTTATGCCGTTGCAGAGTGGTCTTTTGCCATTCAAGATTCAACAGGTCCGGTCACAGGAGCTTGCAACAATGACACAGGATTCGATCAAGGCTAGTCGGATTCTTGTAGTAGAAAACCGTCAGTGCTGGCACTCGCTACCAGAGCTCGACGACGCCATTGCCATTCTTGGCAGTGGCCTCGATCTTGATTGGCTAAGTGGCGAATGGCTGGAAGGCAAGGACATTGCCTATTGGGGAGATATAGATACTTGGGGACTGGCTATGCTGGCACGTGCACGCCAACGCCGACCGCAGTTAGCAGCGCTGTTAACAGATCGGGAAACGTTCGAACGGTATGCTACAGGGAACGCGGTTACCGAGTCAGTTGTAGCTGGTGAAGAGCCGCCTGATCAGCTCAACAACGAGGAACGAGATCTGTACCGCTGGTTGCTGACGCGCCAGCATGGTCGGCTTGAGCAGGAATACCTGCCGGATGGGCTTGTGCATGAGGTGCTGAAGGCATGGGCGGGCGCTTGATGTATCAGGGTCTACGCAGAATCGTGTGTGATTACTCTAGCGTTTTTTTAGTCAACGTTGATAGGAAAGAGGCAATGATCTTTAGCTTCAGACAGTACAACAACGCAGGCTGATCGAGCGATTTAACGTAGGATTACGAGAAGCTGATTGTCAAAACCCTGTGCCAGTTGATAATCCCGGTTATTTAGTGTTGACAGAAGCTTCCGGGACTTCACCATCACTTGCATTATCGCCAGGACGATCATCGCTACCTGAGGAGCCGAAAATAGTGGCCAGTCGTGAAGTGGCGCGAATACCGTATTCATCGTTCACTAAGATTTCACCCCAGGGTGTTAATTCATGAGTGCTCCAACTACTCACAATATCGATATCACCATAGCCAGCACCGTTACCCTTCCAGGACCAGCCGATGTAACCCAGATTGTAGGTTGCGGCTAGAGACATAATAGAGCCCTCATCCACGTCAAACTCTTTATGTGTAGCAGCAAATTCGCCAACTACCAGTGGTAGACCGTTTTCGATAAAAGTCGTGAAGTAACTGTCGACGATTTCCTTGCTATCAAAAACTTCATACATGTGTACGCTGAAGATGGTATTTTTATCTGGATCACTTTGAAAAATTTCATCAGCACGATCGCGCATGACAAATTCCCAGTCTTGTCCCCAATTAGGAGCGTCTACCATAAGGGCATGAGTAAAGCCTTCATCTCTCAGGCGCTTAATGGAATTTTGGTGGTCGTGGACATAATCGTCCGGATTAAAATCATTGCCATAGGGTTCGTTGGCAATATTAATAATGACGAAGTCTTCTTGCCCCACCAATACGCTTTTCAAGCCTATCCAATAATCGGTTGCTGATGATATTGTTGACGCATTTTTATCTTCAGGATAGCCGGTTGTGTCATGTACTTCCAACACAGCGATCATATTCTTTTCTTTTACTTTAGCAATAATGTCAGCAACGTCGTTTTCCCGAATTTCATTCCATCTATCGCCGCTGGATAAAACGACACGAATGGTGTTTGCTCCAGTGCTAGCAATACCATCTAATGTTAGATCGAGATTATCCGTGAACCATGTGTGTGCATGATTGATGCCGCGCATAACGAATTCATCACCGTTGCCCTCGTAAATTTTTCCATCGCTTACCGAAAAGCCGGCACGCGCGTTGACACTCCACATAACTGAGCTTGAAAGTACGGCCGGTACCAATAGGGTTGCTGATAATTTCATTTAAAAAACCTCTATGCTGTTGTCTGTGTCTGATTGCTAGCTGATTAATCATATGATTCTATAGCAAACCGTCATGAATCGTTCTATGTTAAGTGATACGCTGGTATGCAACACTGGGGTAGAGGCAGACAAAAAATGCTACCGTTATGTAACGCATCGACTGTGCGCGTAGTAAAAGGCGAACTAAAATGACTGCGATAAAAATGACGGAACGGCACTCCTACCCACCCCTTTCAGATGTGCGACAAACGCTGCGAGTCAAGTGGTACCGCAGCCCGATAGATCATGAGCGTTTGCGAACGCTTAGCGACCGGACAGACAGGCAGGGGTGGAAGCAGGCGGGTGGGCACGTGGCACTCTATCTGATGCTAGTGGGCATCACCGTTGTATTCTGGTTGCAGCAAAACTGGTTGATGTTTGTAGTAGCGCTATGGTGTGTCGGCTTTGTAGCCACGTTTTTCAAAGGCACTGCTGCCCATGAGCTAGGCCACGGCACAGTATTCAAAACAAAGTTCCTCAATACCGGCTTTCTACATGTTGTGTGCATGATCAGTTGGTGGGACCCCTATGACTATGCAGCGAGCCATACCTATCATCATCGATACACTACACACCGTCAAGCCGATCGCGAAAACATCTTGCCGCTGACGCCTTCACTGCATCCGTGGCTAATATTTCAACTCATGACGTTCAACCTGTTTTCCAAACCGGCCAAAAATTTTAGTAAAGGCGGTTTTCTCTGGACGCTCTACCTCACTGGAAGGACGGCATTGAACAAGCCATCAGGGCATACCGATATTCCAAGTCAGGAGTGGTTGCAGGCATTACATGAGGATCAGCCCGAACAATTTAACCGCTCCGTGCGTTGGTCACGCGTGTTGGTGACTTTTCATATGTCGGTTCTGGTTCTAAGCCTTGTTACTGGATGGTGGGTGCTACCACTGGTGGTTACATTACCGTCGTATATTGCCAATATAGGATCATATCTGCTCGGAACCTGCCAACACTGTGGCCTGAGGGAGAATACACCAGACTTTCGCCAGAATACCCGTTCCATTACGATCAATCCCTTGTCGTCATTTCTGTATTGGCATATGAACTGGCACATTGAACATCATATGTATTCGGGAGTGCCATGCTATAACCTTAAGGCATTAGCGGAAGAACTTGAAGCCGATATGCCACAGCCCAGAACCTTGACAGGGGCATGGAAAGAGATGCGGCAAATACAGGCGAGGCAGGCGGTAGATCCAAGCTATGAGTACCACACACCTGTACCAGAAGCTGCTGCCTGTATCGCGATACCAGTGGACCATGAAATGGCCAATTCCATTGGTGATCTTGCGCCAGAAGGGTTCGGATGTCCCCGACCCTTGTAGGCAAGGGCGTGAAGGTGGATGATTGACCCATGAACCCACATCAATCTCCGACAATGACCGCCTCTCGCATCGCTGCTGTGACGCTGGTACTATTTGGTAGCGCCGCAGCGATCACCACGCATCTTGGTGCCTTGTTCGATAGTGATCTCAACCCGGTCGCAAGCCCGATTGGTGAGTTAGCCTGGAGCGAGGGTTCCGCCTGGTTCCGCTATGGGTTATGGCTGTTCGCGCTTGGGCATCTAGGGCTCGTGCTGTTGCTGAACCGGCCTAATGCCAGTCGTTTGATTCGAGGCGCGCAGTTCTTTCTGCTGCTCGACGCAGTTTTAATCCTCTGGTTGCCTTCGCATTTCACCTCGGTGCCGCCTACCGAGCTAGCAGCCGCCGCATCTGGTGGTCCTCTGTGGTTATTGGGTGGCAGCGTCGGATTTGCCATGACCTGCGTGGCAGGTGCCTTGTGGCGAAGCCACCGCTCTACGGCATTTCTGACGTTGGTTTGCTTGCTACTCTGGAGCCTACTGGCGCCCGTATTTCTCGCCGTCGACCCTAGCTGGATTGGTGCGTATCAGCGCACCGTCGGTGCGGTATTGGTAATCTGGACCGCCGTGCTTGCCGTGCGGGTCGGCTTCTTTGAGCGAGCTGGAACCGCCTGATCGCTGAATTCACCGCCCATACTATCTGAGATGTTCTACGCCGCACTGAAGATGTGGAAAGTCTGCAAGACTCACTGTGGCAACGTGCGTATCACCGATGTGATAGCTTCGGACACTGTAAGCTGAGGGAGAGGGTTAACGCCTGTTCCAGATTCCATAGCGTCAGCTACAAGCAGGCAGAATCCGGCAATCAGCAATGACGACAGGGCAACCAGCATTCCCTGCACGACGGTCATAAGCCTTCGCAGGCTCTTTGGTACCCAGCGCCAGCGTACTTCTACTGCAGCGTTTCTTATTGCAGATTTTGCCTGTCTTGTGTTGCAGCGAAAAAACTCGCGGTTCTTCAATACCCGACGATCGGCCAGTAATGTGTGAGCAAGCTTCTCAACTGCCAGCGAGTCCCTTACAGGTAGCGCATATTCAAGCTTGAATTGCTCGGTCATATTGGTACCGCTTAGTTCCCTGCAACGCTGTTCTGGCGTTTTCTGTGTTCTGCCGATTTTTACCTCGCGCGCGCCTGGCAATCGAACGGCATAAACATAACCTCTTATCTTTGTCATACTCTACGCTAACGTCAAGTCATGAATACATGACATAAACTGAATGGTCCCTGGCTCGGTGTTTGCCCATTGCTTATTACACCATTCAGACTCAGTTGCATACGGCATGTCAGCCAGTTCTGCAAAGGGTAGATCGCCGATAGGCCCATCAGTCTAAGATAGTTAAACACTGGGGTACAGTAACGCATCCTGTCAAACGCCACCATTCCAAGAGCATTCAATACTTCCCAAGGATTTGATGTTATACATCGGCTTCCTGTATGACAAGTTGTTGACAGTGTCAGTGGGTGTGCTGTTCTCAGCGCCAACGACAATACTAATAGGTGTATTGAGCTTTATCCCGATTAGCCATTCTGTTTGAAAGTTCTGCCATTTGCTATTAACTGATTCTGGCGCAGGGTGGTCGCCCGTTGTGGACCGCGTGCATAGATGTCAGTGAGCACTGCAATATGCAACGTCACCCGCCACCTTCAAAAATTCATCTGCAAAGTAGCCAGCTTACACTGACTTATAGTGGGTGAGAAATGAGGGTAGATGTAACGGATGCCTCTCAGACACTTCAGTCGCTGTCAAGCGCTTCAGGTAACGACGATGCCGTCCATGCGCCAATAGCAGAGATGATAGAAAACAAGGCGATCAAGCTGATGGGGGATAACCAGATAGACAAGATACCGGTGACGATTCCCATGGCAAGGATGATAATGCCAATGAGCGTATTGCTAACGGCCACGTAATCTACGCGATTGTCATCATTTGAAAGATCCACCACGTAAGTTTTTCTCCCTACGCGCACGCCCTGATGAGCGACTTCCAGAACGAAATACAGTGCTGGCACGAGAAACACAGAATCGAAAGCAGTTGGTGTGAGTACAAACAGCGTCACTGACAGCGCGCCAAGAAGTGCGACACAGCTAGCAGACACTTGTAATACCCAGCGTGAGGATCGATCCGAGTATCTACCCCAAAAAGGGGAACTGATAAAACTGGCTAACCCGCTCGCGAGGAGTAACGCACCAACCGAACTTAACGTCTGATTAACGGTGACACTCAACATCACGTACCACGGGGCGATTAATGCTGTCGAAACCAACAGGGATCGGACGATGACGAAACGGCGAAAAGCGGGCTGATCTCGGATAAGGCCTAGACGTTCTGTCATCGTGACAGATGCTTGACTGTCAGTTGAAGAGTCGGGTACTTCCAGGCGCCTAAACGCAGCTGCGGCCAGCCACCAGCATATTGCTGCCAGGCCAAGAAAAACCATGAAGGATGCCATGTTATTTCGCTCGGGCACGAGCAGCAATATCACTGAGATGATGATGGTGGCTCCACCTGCTGCACTTGAGGCCCAGCCAGTCGTCCGACCCCGTAAGCCACCGGGTACGGTTTGTCCCAGAACACCCTTGAACGAGATTGAGCACAGTGCGCGTGCGATACTCAATAGGCCCAGGAAGCCAACAACAATCCAGCCAGCCCATATGCCTTCCAACCACCAGGCGCTAAGAAGCATTCCTGCCGCAGCGATACCTTGAGCCAATGTTCCAATGCTGTAGAGCGAGCCTAGGCGTGGATACCGAGCAACATACCCGGCAAGCCAGATCTGAGGCAGTAACGCACCAGATTCCCGTAGGGGAACCAGAAGCGATACAGCCAGCGAGGATGCCCCTATCATCTGAAGTAATGCTGTCAGTATTATCTTCGGGCTGGACAGAGTGTCCGCTATTTTTGTCAGAAATGTACTCGAAATCAGTAGGATCATCGCGTTGATTAATCCATTCTCGTTGTCGTCATCATCGTCGCTTCGTGCCTCCTGTATTTGAGATCTCAGGTAGCGACGAGGTGAAAGAGGCAGATGCATGACAAAAGATTCACTCAGTTAACGGTCAAATCTGGAAACGCTTCCGCGGTTCGTCACCGACGCCGCGGGTGATGGCACAGCTAAGCACGGATGTGTAAGAATGACATACAACCCCACTCGTATCACTGATGGCTTTGGGCGTTTCAAGTATGCCGGTGTGTCGATGACTGATCTGCCTCCTTACAACCAAGAGTAATCGGACAGTAAAGACGGGACGCCACAGCATTGCAGATACCGATACAATAGGGGCATTAATCCCCTGGTACTTTCGCATATGTTCGATAACATCCGAATGCCTGCCCGACGCCATTGGCTGTCCGCAGCGGTAGTTTTTCTGCTATGCGGGATGGTGCTCACGGGCTGTAGCAGCAGTGATAAACGAGCCAGTGTGGACAGTGGTGGTAGTGACAGCTCAGGCGCTTCTGTGGTGCTTGCACCACTGCCAGATCCGTCGTTGACGGAGGGCCCTTCATCCGACGATGAGCCCGTTTTGTTTGACGCAGTTTTTCATACTGTCACCGACTATCCTCTGGTTCGTGATACCGGGCCGCGCATTGAAGCCGACGCGGTTTCTGTTCTGAAGGATGCGGATTTCGCCGCCGGTTTACCCGACCCTCTGATCAGCGTTCCCATGGGTGTGGACGCAACTACAAATGAAGCGCCGTATTTCGAGGGGCTAATGAACACACGGGTAGAGGCGGGGCAGTTAGTGCAAATTCGTTTTGCGCCGCGAGATCCAGAGGGGGAGTTGCCTGGTATGTTCCCTCAGAAGTTACCGGAGGGCGCTACCTTCGACGACAACTTCGACGGCACCAAAACCTTGCGCTGGCAGACCTACCAGGCGGATATAGGCATTACGGAATTTGTGGCGGTTGCAGTTGATCCGGAAGCAAATGAGTATCGCAGTGCACAGGCGGTATTGATTGCCGTAGATCCACCATCAGACCCTGCAAGCGTACCCAACATTGCCCCGTCGATTGTGCCGGTCGCAACCTACACTGTGAGAGTCGGTGATCCCGTGTCGGTTTTCATCATTGGTACCGATCGTAATGGCACGGTGCCGACTATTGAGCTGGTTGAGCCACCGGCAGGTGCGATCCTGACACCCGACGCGCGTACTCCGGAGTGGCAAATTCTACAGGCCGTACCTGTGGCTGCAGGTACTCTTGTGATCGATATATTAACGCGTGATGCCAACGATGCCTCGCTGACAGGGCTTGATCAGATCACTTTGAACGTTGTCGAACGTGCAGACTTCGAACGTAGCGGGCAACGATTAAAGGATGCAGTGCTTGGCTCAGGCGTCGCATTTGGTAGTGCAATTTCTCCCGTATTCTATTTACAGGCTGATGGTGGCGTTTACGAGTCAATTGCTGCTACTGAGTTCGGTGTATTAACGCCAGAGAGCTCGATGAAATGGATCGCGATCAACCCCTTGCCGGGGCAATTTGAATTTGCTGATATGGATAACTTGATCAGCTTTGCCCGTATAAACGACATGCAGGTGCGTGGTCATCCTCTAGTGTGGCATCGCAGCTTGCCAGAATGGGTAGAGCAGACGGAAGCGGCTGATCGTGAAGTTCACCTGCGTGAACTCATCACCCGTGTCATGAATCGCTATAGCGACGCGGTGGAGTACTGGGATGTCGTTAACGAACCTGTTGCGGATGATGGCAGCATGCGTGATTCGTTATGGTTGGATGCGATGGGTGAGCGATACATTGACGTGGCGTACGCGCAGGCACGCCTGCTGGATCCCACGGCAGTGCTGGTGCTCAATGAATACGATATAGGTTTTGCCGGCCCCAAATTTGACGGTTTGTTGAGCTTGCTCGATCGACTAAGCGAGCGTGAAGTGCCAGTAGATGCCGTAGGTTTTCAATTGCATGTGTTTTCCAGTTTTGATCAGTTCGATGAATTGGCAGCTAACATGGCAGCGGTTGCTGAACGTGGGCTCGATATTCATATCACGGAATTAGACGTGGCTATTGTCAATGAGGATAGCGAGCAGACGCAGGCGAGTGTATACGCAGGCATAGTCGACACGTGTCTGGCGCAGCCGCGTTGCTCGGTGCTGCAGACTTGGGGTTTTACCGACCGTTACTCGTTTCGCACTAACCAGACGCCACTTTATTTCGACCGGAACTACGCGGTCAAACCTGCGTATCAGGCATTAAGGGAAGCATTGAGTGGAGGTTGATAGTGAGCGATACCTTGCTAAATAGTGACCTCATCTTGTAATAACGATCAGACAAAAAAGCCCCCGATCGAATATCGGGGGCCCGGGCACCATCCTTGGCGAGTGTGTTATCAATTCCACTAAAGCATCCATCGCTTTCTGGCCTTGTTGCGATAGGCCGTTTCACCGTTCTTGGTGATAGTGCGATAACACGAGCATCCCTACTGGCTGTCTGAGGGCTGAACCAACTTCCTATCAATTCACATATCCCTGAGTTGTGACTGCCACGGCCTTCCCTGACCGCACAGATAGTATGCAAGTGAGGCGTGTGGATGGCTATCGGAAATTGACTGTATTCTTGTAGGAATTTTCTGAATTGTCTGAAATCATGATGTGATCCGCATAAAATAGGACCTTCCATTACTACTCAACTTGCCATCTGCCAGGCGATTGTCCAAAAAAGTAGCCACCTTTTCTAGAACAGTCGTCTCTCAGCTTTTTGGCGCTGGGGTTTACTATCGCTTTTAAGTTCCAGCTGTTGATTTGATGGATCGGGATAGCTACAGTGCAAGAAACCCCCATTAACAAACATCGCTAAGCTATCAGATAATGACCCTGAATTCGCACCGTCATACGGCGCCGCATAGCCTGCATTCTCGTTCGCTGCAGTCTGCATAGGATTTTTTTCAAAATTGTGCCAGTCAAAGGCCGCAGCTCATAGTGTGCCAGAACATCTTCGGGTACTCGCCGCAGTTCCTCGGCTGCCGTACCGGCATGGATAGGCGGAGGCTGGCTTCAGCAATGAGTACATCTTGTTTGTGCTGGAGTCCAGGCGCTGGCAATCACTGCTTACATCGACATTCCCACCAACAGTTTCGAAGAATCCATAAGACACTAGCGTATCCAGGATCATATATTCGGAGGTAATGCCATTGATGCCATTGATGACTTTGCTGCCAGAGCAGGGGAGTAGCTGAAGCGAGCGGTTTTTTCATCGACTTTGTATAAGGTTGCGTACTGATCAACGCAGCGAGTTAATTGATCCACTGATTCAATCAGCTGATCGGCTTTGACATCAGTCATTAACGCCGATATGTTTAGCCTGACCCAGCCTGGTTTGTCCAGTTCGTGCCCCGCACTGACTGATTCGTAAAGCCTTGCCGCTTCTGCCTTATCCAGCCCGAGCAACCGATGCGCATAGGCTCCGGCACACGCGCAGCCCCCTCGTGCCTGGATACCATACACATCGCTAAGTAGTCGTGTGAAGAGTTGATGGTGTACATAGCTGCCCTTACCGTCACGCACTCGAAACGAAAATATAGGTAGCGCGTATTCAGGCGTCTCTAGCCCCATGATATCCAGTCGAGGGTTGTCCGACCAACACGCGATTGCACGGGCTCGCAGTTGCTGCTGGCGCTCCTGCAGCCAACTTATGCCCAGAGCCTGTTTAACCATCAGCACCATCGCAGCACGAATATCACCAACCACGTTTGGCGTGCCGGCCTCTTCCCGGTTGACTAGATTTTTAGAGTAGATATGCGTCCACGGCGAAACATAGGATACCGTACCGCCACCTGGCCATGACGGTGTCGATGCTTCGACTATCGCGTTCCGCACAACGGTAATCCCTGATGCTCCCGGTCCACCGGGAAACTTGTGAGATGAAAAAACGACAACGTCTTTCTGGATATCTGATCCAGCCTTCATATCCATGGGCAAGTACGGAGCACCGCAGGCGTAGTCCCAGATAGAGATAGCGCCATGACGGTTTAGCAGCCGTGTTACAGCATCTACATCGGTGACAATGCCTGTCACGTTTGAAGCGGCAGAGAATGCACCGATCAGGCAATCAGCTTCTGGACAGTTCGTCAAATGTGAGCCAAGAGCATCGAGATCAGGGCCGCCCGTCATCGCTTCAGGAATCTCGATTATCTCTGCACCCGTCTCACGCCAAGGCAACAGATTGGAGTGGTGCTCATAGGGCCCCACCAGTATCACGATGCGTTGCCCATTCGTGACCCGTTCTGTCAGCCGCAAAAGTTTTACGAGACGGTTTATGCCAGCAGTAGCACCTGAACCGGTGAACAGGACGCTGAAGTCATCGTTGGCCCCCAGTGTCTGCGCTATGTATTCCCTGGCGGCTTGCCGTGTGCGAGTACAAAAACTGCCACAGTAAGAGGCTTCAGTATGGCTATTGGCATAGAACGGCAAGATCTTTTCGAGCACGAACGTCTCTACCTGCATTAATGCCCTGCCTGAGGCAACGTAGTCAGCGTAGAGCATACGATGCGGTCCAAACGGACTGTCCACCATTACATCATTGCCTATTAACCCGGCGCGTAAGTCGTCAATCAGGCGTGGGGAGTCTAGCAATGCTTCAAAATCTGACAGAATAGAATGTAACATACATACCCAGAAGCTAATGGTTTATAGACGAACCACACCGCGTTAAAGCTCAAAGCGGTCATCTCGTTTTCCCGCGAAGAGAACTCATGTTATTACCGGGATGGATACCCGTCTCAGCGGTGGGACCTAGTGCCCTCTGCCGTATGGCTGCCTCAAAGCGGTGCAATCTGTTTTCGACGTGTCTCTCGATGAGCGATTGTGCAACGAAAATGGATTGACGGTATTTTTGCTGTGCGATTATGCGAAGTCCCTCTACAACTCGATATCTTTGCTTGTCTGTCTCTCCTGTTCCCCGTTCTCCGTGGCAAATACTCGTACCAGACAAGTCTGTGCAGCAGGTGCTTGAGACAAGGTAGACGTGGCAAGGTCTGGTGTCAGTGCGTTGGGGTTACCACCGCTATCGACGTCTTCATAGGCTCCGATAAACCATGGCCCTGTCTCCATTATCGCAACCCCTCGACGACACAGATATGACTGACGCAATGTCGCCAGACAAGAACCGCGTGCTGACACTACATGAACACGGCAGCTCTCTGATAGACCCCGTTCGATAGCCTCATCAGGATGGATCATTACTTCAGGGGGTTCTGTACCCCTGAGACGTGTTTGTGCCAATTGACTATGAAGAAATTTTGCAGGCTGCCGTGATAACAAGGCCAGTTCATCTGACGCAGCGTTGCCTAACCATTCTGCAGGCGCTTGCCATGTCGGATGAGAGGGTACATCCTGATAGCCATACGAGGCGATGAGCTGAGAACTTATCTCTATCTTACCGCTAGGAGTCTTCAGGGCGTTTGTAATCGGGTCGGCGCGGTATGCCGATAGCAGGACTTCCGGTTCATCTGGTGCCGGCACGCACCAGACATTCATGGAAACCAGCGTATCGAAGTCGGGTGCATCAATACCCTGTCGTTGTGCTTCAATCTCACTGTGCTGCCAGAGCCAGCGCAGCCAGTGGGACTCATTGCGCCCCGCGCTGAAATGTTCGTCTATGCCCAGTTTTACTGCCAGCGCTTTAAAGATATCAACATCGTTGCGAGAGTCACCTACCGGGCCTATCAGCGCTGGCATGTAGAACACATGGGGATCACGAGACGAACCACCGATGTCATTACGCTCTAGACTGGTGGTGGCAGGAAGCACGATATCTGCCCGAAGGGCCGTCGCGGTCCAGAATTGTTCGTGAACGATAACTGTTTCAACTGTCGACCAGAGACGCTGTAAACGAAACAGATCCTGCGCGTGGTGGAAGGGGTTGCCACCCGCCCAATAGATCAGCCGGGTATCAGGGAACGTAATCTCCTGGCCATTGCACGCAAGCGTCTTTCCCGGATTCTCCAGCATGTCTGCAACGCGCGCTACCGGAATGTGGTTGCCTGCCGCATTGCCCAGTAACGGCAAGTGAGGGAGGAAGCCTTTGCGCGCATGCTCGCCAACAGCGTTAAGCGATCCGTAGCCAAATGAGAATCCGCCGCCGGGTAAGCCAATCTGACCTAGCATGGCGGCAAGGGCTATCAACGCCCAATAAGTCTGCTCACCGTGGTGCGCACGCTGTAATGACCAGCTGGCACTAAGCATCACGCGTCCGTTCATGCAACGATCTGCCAATTGGTGGAGCGACTGCACCGGGATGTCGGCGATGTCTGCTGCCCAGGACAGTGATTTGGGAATGTTGTCTGTATCGCCGTTAAGATAGGCTAACAGCGCATCACTTCCCTCGCAATAACGCGATAGAAATTGTCTATCGGCGCGACCTCTGAGGAGTAGTTCGTGACACAAGCCTAACATGATGGCAGTGTCCGAGCCTGGCCGTGGCGCAATCCAGGTAGCATCAAGGCTTGGCGGAATATCATCTGCGACAGGACTGATTATGACAAATCGGGTACCGCGGTGATAAGCGTTTTGCACATGTTGTTCCATGTGATGAAAACCGGCACCACCTGACGTGACACGCCAGTTCTTCGGGTTTAAACCTCCAAAGGCAATCAGCAGATCGGTGTTACCAGTGATGGATTTCCAACTGGTTGCAGCTTCGGACACCGCCGCATGATCTCCCAGCACGTGCGGGAGAAGGACCGCTGCTGCGCCCCAACTGTAATTGCCAGTCTGATCGGTAAAGCCGCCGAATGCACCAAAGAAACGGCGAATCTGAGACCGGGCGTGATGATAACGACCTGCGCTGGACCACCCATAAGAGCCAGCGAATACGGATTTATGGCCGTGGCATTCACGAACACGCACCAGCTCATCTGTAACCAGTTGCAGTGCCGTAGTCCAGTCCACCGGAACCATTGGATCCAACCCTCGTCTGGAGCCATTCGAGCGAAATCGATCACGTAGCCACGATTGACGGACATGAGGGTGGAGAACACGCTGCTCCGAGTAAACCCATTCTGGTAATGCACCGATCATGTCTGCATCAGCCCCACTTGATGCCCAGGGCTGCGCAGATAGCAGGCGTCCGTGGCGGACATCAGCCTCAAAGGCACCCCAGTGACAAAGACTGACGGGCATTGCCATCAACCTATCCTGAGGACAGTTGCAGACAAGAATCTTACGGGCACTCTGGCCATTGTATTTTGACGCGCCTGATACATATCAGTCAGCTCTCACCACGTTTTACCTTTCGCTCGGTGATGGTTTCACCGCCCACCGTCCATTCGTCAGGCGGTACATCGTCGAAAAGAACATAAACGTGCTCTGCATGTGCTTCACATAGCCGTGAAATCGTATCCGTGATCTCCATGGCTGCCGCTTTTTTCTGTTCGGGCGTGCGCCCTTCAGCCATAGTCACTCGAACAATGGGCATGAGAATTTACTCCTATATCAGGGACAGGCCACCGTCGACACGCAGGGTCTGACCGGTAACATGTGATGCCTCATCGCTGAGGAAGAACGCGATAGCCGCGGCAATGTCTGAAGGTTTTGCCAGCCGTTGGTCAGGCGTTGCTGCAGCTGCCTGCTTCCAGGATTCGGCGGACAGCGCGGAATGTCCGGCTGACTCCTTTTCAGTAAATCCAGGGCTTACGCAGTTGACGGTAATTCCGTCCTTGGCAACTTGTGCCGCAAAGCTGATGGCTAATGCCTGTAGTGCCCCTTTCGCGGCGGCTGTCGCTGGAAACAGCCGGGACAACGGGGCTTGATCAACCACAAACGATGACACAGCTACCACGCGACCACGTCCCGATCGAATGAGATGGGGCAGTGCCTGAGTAATCAAATCCGCAAAGGCTCCGGCAATCACAGAGTAGGAGTGGTCGAAGTCTGTGCGAGACACCTCTCCGACAGGCTTTGACAAGGCGTACCCTGCGTTGGATACGATGCGTTCGAGTGTGCCGAAACGCTCTACGGTGGCATCGACCAGATGCTTTGCCACGCCATCGTCGGCAAGGTCTCCACACATCGTTGCGACGGTGGCACCTGACTGACGACAGTCGTCGGCAACCGCCTCCAGGAAAGGAATCTTGGTGCCATCAACACCGCCACGTGCGTGTAGGAACAAGCACTCTCCTGGCTCGGCAAGGCGCCGTGCCGAGGCTGCGCCGATCCCACTTGAAGCTCCTGTAATCAGTGTAGTTCGAGGAGACATCGTATCAGGCAACTTTCACGTTGCTCGGTACAGTAAATCCATAGGTTTTATCCAGACCCAGACGCGCCACAATATCCAGCCCTTGCTGCAATCGCGCACCTTCAAACGGCTTTAGAGGCTTACGCAAGGGACCCGAAGGAAGACCCACCGCCTGCATCAGACTTTTAATGGCTACCGGATTTACTGCCGAGTAGGCGTAGTGCAGCATGTCCAGATTAGCCAGGTACGTTTTCCGGAAGTTCAGGGCATCACTGGAGTCTTCCCAGGGACTGGATAACGTGGCAAATTCTTCGGGAATAATGTTGCCAGTCATGTTGGCGGTGCCGTGACCACCAAGCGACATCGTCGGAACCACCAGACCAAGATTAGGAGAGCAGCAACACATGATGGAAATATCGGGTTTCGCAGCACACATCTGAGCAACCTGACCGACACGCGTTGTGCTCTCTTTGAGCACGACCATATTGGGATGGACCGCTAGTTTGAGCAGATCGTTCCAGTGCAAATCGGTTTTAACCCGAGGTGGATTGTTATAGAAACCTATCGGAAACTCAATGGCATCGCAAACCTCCTCTACATAATCGGTGATGTCTTCATTTGATGCACAGATATAGGAAGGTGCTGCAATGATAGCCCCGTCTGCTCCCTCACCACTGGCATAGCGAACCATGTCGATCGTGGCCTGTGTATTGTTACCGGAGCATCCGTAATACTGCAGGATCTTGTCGGATTTCATCTTTGCAGTTTCCGTGATGATCAGCTTCTTCTCTTCGGGTGTCAGCATGGACACCTCCCCCGTAGAGCCCATAATCAGTACCGCTCGGGTCCCGTGGTTTTCATGGAATTTCAACAGCGTGCGAAAGCCTTCTATATCGACTGATCCATCGTTGTTCATCGGTGTAACCAGCGCTACGAAACTACCTGTCGGCTTTATGTGGGTCATGATTATCTCCGTAAACTGTATTCAATACTGATAGTTCGTAATGTCAAAAGATCGCGGGAAATACCAACCTGGGCAGCCCTAGAATAATGCTCGGATAGAACACCGACAGAATGGCAATAAATAACGTCAGCAACACGATGGGCGTTACGGCAATCATAGCTTTACCCAATGGCACGTCGCCAATCTGAGAAGCGATGAGCAGGCATATGCCGTAGGGTGGTGTGATCAAGCCAACCGACAGCACGATAGTTGCCAGTACACCCATGTGTACTGGATTCATTCCTGCAGTGTCACCTAGCCCTTGTATAATAGGAAGAAAGATAAGAACGGCCGATATAGGGTTTAGCACTGTTCCTATTAACAGCAGAAATACAATCAGCAAAAGAATAATGCCGATTGGATCACTTGTCTGTGTCGTTATGAAATTTACGACAACATCTGCAGCGCCCAGGTAGGCAATAAGCCAGCCGAATATTCCAGCACCTGCCACCGTGAACAGCGGTACTGAAAATTCAAGCGTTGCTTGCGTTAATAAGGCTGGCAGGCGTTTTAACGGTACGTCACGATACACAATGAATGTCAGTATCAGTGCCCAGGCTACTGCACTTATTGCAGCCTCCGTGGGCGTAAAGATACCGGTCACGACTCCTCCCAAGACGAACACGGGTATCAACATGGCGGCGGCACCACGCATAAAGGATTGGCGCAGCGCCAACAGTCCGGGGAAGGGTGCTGAAGGATAGCCTTTGCGTAAGGCGGTAACGTAGGCATAACCCATCATAGCCAGGCCAATACTGAAGCCTGGTACTATCCCGCCAAGAAACAGTGCACCAATCGAGACATTCCCAAAGGCGCCATACACGATGAGAATTATCGATGGAGGGATGATAACGCCCAAGGTGGACGACGCCGCGGTTAGCGCAACAGCAAAGGCCGGATCGTAGCCAGCCTTCTTCATCGCGGGTATGAGTATAGATCCCACTGATGCGGTATCTGCCGCTGCAGAGCCTGACAACGATGCGAACACCATCGACACGAAGACATTAACCTGGCCTAGGCCACCGCGCACGTGACCTACTGACGCATTGGCTACGGCTAGCAATCGATCTGTGATGGAGCCAGCATTGAGTACGCGTCCCAGAAACATGAAGAAGGGCACGGCAAGCAACGTAAAGCTGTTTATGTTGGAATACATCTGGTTGATCACAGAGGTCAACGGTAGATCCTCAATCAGCATCACGAGGATCGACGACAAGATCAGTGAAAAGCCAATATTGACTCGAAGGATCACCAACACAAAAAAACTGCCTATCAACAGCGCCAGTGGATTCATGGTTCGAGCTTCTGCTGTTTTAGATCTCGCAGTACATGCTCAGCCAAAAAAAGCAGCATGAAAACACTGCCGATCGGAATAGGCACGAAGAACCAGAATTCGGACAAGCCAAGCGATGGGGACTCTCTATTCAGCCCGATTAGACTCATCTTCATTCCATTGAAAATGAGTACATATATGACGACGGCGGAGAACACCATGGATATCCAAGTCGAACAGAAGTCCGGGGTGCTGCCATCGGACCAGAGGTTGACAATATAGTGAGCACCATGGCGAAAGGCCAACGCTGCACCAATAAATATGCACCAGGCGAACAGTAGCTGTGCAAGATCCAGCGTCCAGATCATGGGAACTTGCAGCACATTACGCGCTACAACCTGCGCGAGAACCACCAGAATAAGACCAGCAAAACCGATAGCCAGAGCGTACCCAACGTAGCGTTCGATTACGGTGTTCAGTTGAACTAACACAATGTTCAGAACCCGGTTAGGGCGCTACTCCATCACAGCCGCCAATGGTGCTTGCAGATTCAGCTCCCGAGCAAGCTCGACCTGTATAGACGCCAGTGCCGCTTTGAACTCGCCTACATCGGGAGTAGTGATAGTGACACCGTGTTCCGATTTAAGAGTCTCAACTAATTCGGATTCGTACTGTCTCGCCTTCTCGACGCCCAGTACGGACGCTTCTTGAGCAACCGCTACCAGCATGTCCTGCTGTTCTTCTGTCAGTTTGTTCCAGCTGCGCTCACTCATGGAGATGTGGTTCACCTGCAGCGTGTGCCCTGTTAGCGCCATGTAGGGTGCAACTTCATACAGTTTGGATCCAGCGTAGCCAGGAATGGAACTTTCCAGAGCCTCAGCGACGCCAGTTTGTATTGCGGCATAAAGCTCACCCCAAGCCACGCTGACCGGCAGCGTGCCAAGCTCAGCCCAGGTTTTCGAGATCATGGGCGACGGAGGGGTGCGCATCTTGAATCCCTGGATATCAGCCAAGGTATTGACAGGACCATTGGCATTAGATAAGTTTCGTGTGCCTGATCCACCGAGTGCGAGCAGCTGCATATTGACCGATCTGTCCACATAGATCTGCTTGAAGTAACGTTCAGCTTCAGACCCCGGGCCAATCCGCGCCATTAAATCATCAAATCCTGTAAACAGGTAGGGCATCGAAAACACCTGATACTCAGGTATCGATTTAACTGAATTACTCGAGGAACTGACCATCAAATCAATGGTTCCCAGGCCCAGCTCGCCGACCACAGCGTCATCCTGACCCAGCTGACCGGCGTCGAATATCTTGACGGCAATACTGCCGCCTGAGCGTTTTGCCACCTCATCGGCAATAAAGGCCGCCATATCGTTATAGGGGTGCGGGGATTTGACCAGTGTGTGCAGACGCAGCGTAGTATCAGCGGCATGTGATCCGACTGACATCACAAGTGACAAAAGCAATACGCTTACTGAAGTAGACCAATTTCGCATCATCGTTTCTCCTGTACCGAATGGTTGGCGTGCACGAAAGCCAGAACCAGTGTTCCGCAATTGGACATCTCCGTCAAATACCAAAACCAACGCTTTATATGTCTAAAAGTTATATGCAGCGAGTGGCCAGTGAGCACTCATTCAGGCTTTGCTCACAGATTTGTATAAACTCAGTGGCCAGAACAGATAACGCTGTTCGGGCAGGTTTGATCAACTTGAACGCAAACGGTACGTTCGCGTTCAAGGGAATGGCAACAACGTCGTCAGAGCGAAAAAACTCAGCGGTCATCGCATCGACAATGGTGACACCTAATCCTTCTACGGCCAGTGCACAGGCGGCGTAAGAGGGTTGGGCCTCGACGCGCACGACAGGTTTTATGTTCGCAGCCTGGAAAAGCTGCTTTACCCAGATCGATGTATCCGTGCCGTGCGACAGTGAGATCATGGGCGTGGTTGCCAAGTCCTCAGGCCCGAGCACCTCGCAGGAGGCTAGCGAATGATCTTTTCTCATGACGCAGACGCAGTCCACATGCCAGGCAGACAATTCCTCTATTTCAGGTCGGCTAACAGCGTGGTGGCAGATGCCCACATCGAATTGGCCAGTCGCAATCAGGTTGACAATCCGGGGCGAGGTATGAACATCCAGCGTGGTGGTGATATCAGGGTAACGTTCGGACACTTGTGCCAACACAGTAGGTGCTAGAGACAATGCAATTGCTGGCATAACGGTGAGTCTCAGGTGACCACGTTGTAGTGTGCGAATATCTTCTGCAGCCTTGGCGATACGGTCCAGTCCGATAAAATAGGTGTCGATCTCTTCCTTGAGCTGGTAGGCCTCTGGTGTCGGGCTGACCGTCCGCCCGTTTCTGATGAACAGAATCAGCGACGTCTCAGACTCCAGTGCCGCAATCATACGGCTGGCTGCGGGCTGCGATATGTGAAGCATCTCGGCAGCCCGGTTTATACCGCCGTAATTCATCACCGCCCGAAAGATTTCAATTTGCCGCTCTTTCACAACAATTTGTGCTCTACAGGTGAAACAGGGTTAGTGAGTGCATTCCGCTCAGCGATCTATCAGTCTATCACTGCCTCAACACCGCCTGGCTGGTACTATCCCAGCCCATCCAGATACTGTCTCCAGGTGTTCCAATGGGGTGGTCTGCTTCTATGTAAGCTGTGAGTGTTGCCCCGCTTGAGCGCTCGATAGACATGGTCACCGCTGTTCTGCTTCCCATGAAAACAGCGTTGACGACTTTTCCAGGTACCGCATTGACCGTGTCAGGACGCTGCGTATGGCATCTAACTTTCTCCAGTCTCAGTGACGAGCACAATTCCATACCGGTTTGTACGGCATGTGTGCCCGTCTGTGCCCGTAGCGTATGCCCAAACCAGTCGATCACTATTGACTCGTCCTCGGTACCCATACAGATTCCATTCAGCAGGTTCGTCTCGCCAATAAACTCAGCAACAAAACGACTGGAGGGATGCAGATACAACTCTGCCGGTGTGCCGTCTTGCTCTACCTGACCATTATTCATGACAACGATACGATCAGACATGGTCAGGGCTTCATCCTGATCATGAGTCACGAAAAAGAAGGTAGTGTTGGTTCGGCGTTGAATGGCTTTTAGCTCCTGCTGCACCTGTGAGCGCAATTTGGCATCCAGAGCACCCAGAGGTTCATCCAGTAGAAGCAGTGCAGGGTCGGGGGCGAGAGCGCGTGCCAGCGCCACCCGTTGTCGCTGCCCGCCGGAAAGTTGATCAGGGTAACGAGAATTGAAATCAGCAAGCTCCAGAAATGACATGACCTCCTCACGACGGGCGGCTATGCCTGACTTGGTCAACCCCTTGAGCTCCAGTCCGAAATCGATGTTCTGTGCCACGCTCATGTGTGGAAACAGAGCATAGTCCTGAAACACCATATTGACCTTGCGCTTGTTCGGTGGCAGATCGGTGACGTCCTCTCCACCAAGGATAATGCGCCCGGCATCGGGTTTTTCGAAGCCGCCGAGCATGCGTAAAGTTGTAGATTTCCCACACCCTGATGGCCCCAGAAAGGTGACGAACTCACCGGCATTGATGTCGATATCAAGATTATCGACGGCGACTACCGATCCGAAGCGTTTGGAAATACCATCGAGCCTGACTATCACCTGATCCATTATCGGCCTCCACCGGGCATACGCCGCATTGTTCGTTCTGCCCAGATCCCCAATGCAGACGTTATAATAATGACTATGGTGGATATCGCGTTGATCTCGGGTGACATGCCCGACCGCAATTTGGCAAATATGTAGACAGGTAAAGTAGGCTGATAGCCGCCCAGAAAAAATGATCTGACGAAGTCGTCAAAGCTCAACAACAAGCAGAATACACCGGCACCAATCATGGCTGGCTTGAGATATGGCAAGGTGATTCTCACAAACGCCACCAGTGGGTCGGCTCCCAGATCTCTGGCCGCCTCATTGTAATTAGCCGGCAGCGTACTAAGCCTGGCGATGAGTACCAGCACCACGAAAGGTACATTGTGCACCGCGTGTGCCCAGATAACGGCGAACATTCCTGGTTCAATGCCAAGCAGGCGAGCATAAATACGAAAAGAAATTGCCGAAATGATGCCTGGCAGCACGGCAGGTAACAGTGTAAGGCTGAATATAAGGGCTTTTCCGAAAAACTGTCTGCGGGAAAGCAGGATGGCAAGCCATGTACCCACTAACAGCGATATGAGCGTAGACCCTAGCGCAATGACGACAGAGTAGCCAAATACACTGATGAATTCTGAGTCTTCAAAGACTCGAACATACCAGTCAAGTGTCCAGCTTTTGATGGGAAAACCTATGAACTTTGAATCCTTGAAGCCCATGAGGATCATCAGTGTCAGAGGCACAAATACATAGATGGCGAAGGCTGCGTAAATCAGCGACATCAACAGACGGGTTCTAGCGGTCATCGGCTCAGTCGCCTCATTATCTTCATGAATGCGCCGGTGAGTACCAGTGATGTCAGGAACAGAATGCTGGCGAACGCGGCCCCCGTTGGCCATCGGTCCCCTGCGACATGGAAGAAACCTGCGATGGTTTCTGCAAACACAGTAGTGCTGGGTCCGCCGAGCAATACGGGTGCTGCGTAGAAACCTGTGGAGATCAGGAATACTAGAGTACAGCCGGAAGTAATACCCTCGTATGAAAGTGGCAATGTAACCTTGCGGAATCGGCGCCACGCACCTGCGCCCAAGTCAGCTGCAGCTTCAGAATAACTGGTCGGAATTTTCTCCAGTGCTGAATAGAGTGGCAGTAACATGTACAGGGCCGTGAGATAGATGACACCAAAGCTCACAGAAAATCCGGTGTACATGAAAGGGATAGGCCGTTCGATAATTCCGACAGATTTGAGCATTAGATTAACCGCACCATTGTTGCCGAGCAGAATCATGATGGCGAAGGTACGAACTATCTCACCGACCCAGAAAGGAATCAGCAAGAGTAGTAACAACGCCAACTGGTTATCGCGTTTCACATGCCTGGCAAGAAAATAGGCAACCGGGTACACAATGATCAACGTGATCAGCGTAAGACCGAAGGAATAGATGAGCGTACGGAAGAAGGGAACGCGGTATACCGATTCCTCGATAAAGAGCCAGTAATTAGCGATCGTATAGTGCGACTGCTCACCGACAGTAACCGGATAGGCATCCAGAAAACTGACGTTGAGCATCTGCAGAATGGGCCCCAGATGCTGAGTCAGTACCCAGATCAGCGGAAACGTCAGCAGAATTACGAACTGCCGGCGCTCGGAGCCGAACAATACATTCACCAGCACCTGATAGGCACGCCAGCTAGCAAGGCGGCCCCAGAATGATAGTTGTTCGCCCTTATCCATCGCACGACTCACCGCAGACACCTCCGGTCATGCCTTGCACCGGAAGTGCCTGTATTGCGCTTGTTCCTGATCACTTGTTCTGAAGTATCACGCTGCTTTAATCTGCTCCACAGCAGGGTCTACTAGAGCGTATTTCATCTCGTTGGCTTCAGACCGGAAAAACCGGAGCCCCGCGAGTTCCTCTTCTGTGAACGCCGTGGCTTGCTTCTCCAGATCGGTCAAGTGTTGCGCCGCATCCTTATAAGTGGATATGAAGCCTGATCCGCTGGTCATTGCTGCACCGGTCTCAGAAGACGCCAGTAGTGCATCGAGAAAAAGGTAGGCGTTATCAGTGTTAGGCGCGTTGTTGGCAATGTTCAGCGTATAGACGAAGCCATAACTTCCCTCTTTTGGAATGGTCATGGCAACCGGAAAACCATCGTTGATCAGTTTGGCTATAGGACCATTCCAGGCATGAGCCAGCGAGATATCCTGATTGATGAACATCTGTTGCACCTCGGCACCACCGTCGTAATATTTTCTGACCAGTGGCTTGTTCTCGATCATGAAGTCACGGGCTTCAGCCACGATGGCGGCGGCCTTGTCTGGATCATCCAGATATTCCACCATATTGCCGTCATAACCTTTGTACAGCATCACGATGGACATCATGTCCTGAATGATATAGGCGGTCTGCTGCTTGTATTTTTCAGAGAAAAGAACGTCCCAGCTTTGCGCCTCTTCAGCGGATACCAGCTCGGTGTTATAGGCAAGTATCTCGGCACCCGATAAAATCGGTGCACCCCACTTGTTCCCGTTGATAGTCGCCCAGTCGCTTTCAGAATATATGGGGTTGATATTGCCCCAGTTTTTCAGTCTATCCTGATCCATCGGTGCAAGCAGTTGAGAGTCTATGAACTGCAGAAAACGGTGCCCGGCAACTGTCACGATATCAACGGTAGGCTCAGGCGCTTCGGCGGCCAGCAGATTAAATTGTTTGCCCTGATCGTTTACCAGCCGGATATTAACTTTGATACCGGTATCATTCTCGAATTGTTTCTTGAACGCGTCAGGTATGAAACTGTCGTAGGTCCAGATGTTGACCTCTCCCGACTGTGCACTTGCGGTGCGAATATAAGGTATGGCTGCAAATGCAGTGCTGGCAGCAGCTACACCGAGAAATTTACGTCGGCCTGTGTTGGTCACTTTCATGTAATTCTCCTTGGGTTTGCTCAAGAGGTTTAATACGGTTTACATCGTTATCCTGACTGGCCTGACCACTGGGCTGTAAGCATCTAACGTGAACTTTGCTGACGCTCGTGGACTTGATCTAGTTTTCTGGTAGTACTCCGGTGAACGATGCCTTGTGAAGATCGTCGATTGTCATGCCGTCAAGCTGCAACGCGGGTAATAGCTCATTCTCAGTTGTAAAGTTGCGTGAGTACATAGCCGAAAAAACAGCGATTCCAGCCTCATGTAGTGGCGTCGGAATGCTTGCCAGTTTGCCTAACCTGGCGGTTACAACCAGACCGTAAGGGACATCCTCGGTAACATAGCGGCTGTCAGATGTCGCTGGTCCGGTTCCTCCATTACCTTGTTCATGCATGCGTTGATTCATCTCGGAAATGGATGCGACAGGTACATGAAACGACAGTTGAAAATGTTCAAATATGGTGCGCACCGACAAACCCAGAGCGCTGGCGATAGCCAGCCTTTCGTCGTCCAAAGCTTCCAGTAGCGCGCCAATTCTGGGCGTGACGTTTTGTCCTTGGCTCCACGTCTCACCCCTCTCCATTCGACTCATGTTCCCGAGCGCAATACCCATATGATTTTGTGGGTTCAGATTTGACAGTGAAATAGCCAGTAATCCGTCTCGTGGCACGAATCGTTTGCCGAACAGCGCTTCACAAAGGTGTAGCGCCTTGTCTGTGCTGCTACTGGGTAGAACACAGAAATCAATTTGTGACCTGATCGTGTTGATTTGAATTGAACAGGGGCTGAGTTGGCGCCCTGTGGTCAAGGTAGTTCCCCAGGCAATAATGGGGATGTGGATACCTCTACTCGCAAGTTCACGTGCCATGTAGAGAGCGCCTAGCGAGGCATGCGACGAGATGATGAGTGTATGGTGTTCGCGGATAAAAGGTACGAGGCTATCCATGACAGTCTTATGCGCATAGCCTGGTACTACTAGCATTAGGATGTCGTTGTCAGCGACAAGCTGGGCAGAGCTCTGTGCGATGGTCGGATGAAACTCGCCGTCGATAGACTTGCTGGCAATTAGCGGCTGACCCTTCGCCAGATCACTGGTTCTCTCGCCGGAAGGTGACCAAAGAGTAGGCAGATGTCCATTCTGGTAAAGAACGCAGGCGGTGCCGTAGGCCACTGCACCTGCGCCTGCCAGACCCACTCTCAGCGCATTGTCCTTCATGAGGTGGGGGCGGCTTTCACCGGGTCGCCTAATACATGCATGAGCCGATTAGCCCAGCCAAACAACGACACGGACAGTATCAGATCCAGGATTTCTGATTCCTGCAAACCTGCCGAGCGCAGCTTTCCCATATCCTCATCAATGGCACTGGAAGGTGCGCTTGACAGCTTGATGGCGAAGTCGAAAATAGCCTGATCGCGCTCTGAAAGCTGGACTGCCTCTCCATGCATGAAGATAGCATCTGTAGTCGATTCACTTTTTGTCAGTTGCGCGTGGCGCATCGCATGTACCGCCGCACAATAAATACACCGGTTGACGACGGACGCCCCCAATGCCCCCAATTCCCGTTCCGCTCGACTCAGGCCACCAGCGTCGTACATGATAGCGTTAAACAGTGGCGAACGAACCTTCAGTGTTTCTACATCGTGAGCAAGCACCAGCACGTAATCAGACACCTTCGTATTCGACGGCGTCACCTGCAAGGCGTCCAGTTGTGCCTGGGTTGCCTCCTCCAGCACGACAGGCTTGACGCGCGGCTGCCAGCGCGGCACTCGTCGCGTAAATTTATGGACCACTTCACTCATATATCATCAAGCTCATTGTCTCCGGCCCCCATCAGTTGAAGACCCGACACGAGACGTACCTGATACGCCATGAATGCGTTCAACTCGGTAAGCCTGACAATATCAGCATCCGTGACACCACCTTCCTGAAGCAGGCGGATATCTTCCGGCCGAATGTTGCGTGGTTGTGAGGCAACGCGATCTGTGTAGGCGACCACCAGAGTCAAACCCAATTCTGCTCCATCACAGTCAGGCTCACCCAGTGCGGCGAATTTATGGGTAGACACTCTGTCTAAATAATGTTTTTTGAGTTCAGGCAGTTCGTTAACTGCAGCTATTCGCGCTGCCAGTGCACAGCGCAATGTAGCTGGCCAGGCGCCCGGTTCATCAGGGTTCAGCACAGCTTGCTCAGCCTGCTGTGTCATTGCCAGTATGCTACTGCGCGACCGTAGAGCTGCCTGCATGGTAACGCTCGCATCAGCAGCACCAAGTCTTACAGCAGTACTCTCGACGGGTATCGATTCAAGGCTCATATAAGTTCAGATTACTTTGCGAGCAGGTGACGGTCCCGGCAGTTCTGTGGCTTCCCATTCATCACCTAGCAATTCAGGCTTTGAATAAGCTTGCATGGCTTGCCAATGCGTCTCAATGTCTTCCCGATAAAGACACGACGCCAGCGCCCTGGCCAGCCAGCGGGCTCCCTCTGAAATGCCGGGGATATCTCCACTGACTTTGCCCAGACTTGCTGTTGCTCCGTAGTTGAAGCAGTGGATGTTCTTAAGCCAGGAAGTATTTTCAGCCGGGTTTTTACTGGATTTCTGCCGGAATGAAAAATCTGCAGAGAGATACGGGAAGCGACCAAGATCTGCATTTTCTTCATCGGCAGGTGGGGTGTAGACATCCTCCCAAAGCAGGATTGCCGACGCCGCTTCCCCCAGTTCCTTGCGGGCCATGGGGTCGGTGCTGAACCCTGTCCCCAGTATAATGAAATCGGTTTCAAGCTCTCTTGCGTCAGTGAATCTTACCGTCAGTGCACCGTTTTCTTCGTGTATGGAGTCGATACTCTTGTCGAAATGAAAATAGGCATTGTCGTGCTGACTGACTCGCAATGTTGAGCCACGAGGGGAAGGCGTCTGGGTAGCAAAAGAGTACTGCATGAAGCGCCATCGCCATTCATCGGACAGATCGGCATAGCCTGCAAGGAAACCGAAGCTGCCAATGCCCATCATCTTGTTGACAGTTGGCATTTGCTTGCGACGAATCAAATGACGGACTTCCGCAGCGCCCGCTTCAAGTGCTTCGGCTGCATTATCGACAGCCGATGCGCCCACACCAACCACTGACACTCGCCTGTCTCGAAGGGAATCAAAATCTATGTTGTACGACGAATGAGCCCAGCGTGCCGCGGAGATTGAGCTGACGAACCCGGGAATGTTAGGCCGTGCAATCCCGTCCCGGCCTGTGGCATAAATCAACTTGCGAACAACCAGTTCCTCCGCGCCGGAACCTTTCAGGTTCACACGTAACAGCTGCTCTCGTGCAGGCTCTACGCGAGTGAGACTGACCCCGTTTTCTACCGGGATGTGCAGCACTTTCCTGTACCACCGCAAATAGTCCATCCACATCGTTCTTGGTATTTTGTCTAATGCAGTCCAGCTATCTGCACCACATTGCGCCCGATACCAGGCCTGAAACGTCAACGTGCCAACACCGTAGGCTGGGCCTGTCAGTTGCTTTGGCGATCGTAGCGTCTGCATGCGTGCGTAGCTGACCCAAGGGCCCTCCTGCCCACTCACGTTCTGGTCGATGATGCGAACGTTATGAATGCCCGCACAGCGCAGCGCGAACCACATCAGCAGGCCACACATGCCGCCGCCTACGATTAGAACGTCTACCTGGTCAGGCTGCTCACCTCCCGCATTGTCTATCCAGCTGGCAGGCGGGTAGCAAAGACAGTCCAGATCGGCAAGCAACCGTTGCTCCAACGCAGCCAGGCCGATGTCGTCGAGTACTGAACCCTGCTCCCGACTGCTCAAATCAGACATTCCAATCTGCCTCATATTCCTCTGCGTTAAGGCCGGTACGACCAGCATCAATCATATGTCCAGAAGGACGCGACGACAGCGAGCACGTATCTATTCACAGTGTACGAGACTATTTTTTATCATATAGCCACGAGAACGGCAACATTCTTCATTACACGAAGTTCTAATTAACACCTGGTTGCAGGAACTATACAGACACACAATTGACGGGTATTGGCCATCTTTCAGCTATCCCATATGGCAAAGATACCGCCAAGAATAATGACAGCATGTTGTGCACCACCCAGTGACAACGCTTGCAGTGCCAACGCGACCGTCATGGTGCCCGCGCCTAGCAGTGAAAAAAACCTGTGCGTAAAACAGCCATCGAAATACGGGGTGACGGAAGGCATGCATGGCTACTTTGTCTTCTAGCGACTATCCGGCTAGGATATCTGAGGTGTTGGAGAGCAATGCACTTTTCAGACACGGGCAAAGTGCGCTGAACTGGTTTGCAGCCAGGCCGCTCAACCGTCAGATTCTTGAATTGACTATCGAATAGTCGTTTCACCAAACCAGCAGGCTGATCTTTCACTTCGAACAGCGCTGCTGGGTGAAGGCATAGAACATCGGTACGACCTGCACAGGAATCTGAAAATGTCGGGCAAGGACTGCTCCAAGTAGCATGACCCCGGCAACCATGCCTGTAATCTTCAAGTATGATGAAGTTAAGCTGCTCAGAATCTTGCACCAGCAATACGCTGAGGCTGTTATCTGTGCTGATTCGCGGTCTACGAACGACTGAGGTAATTTTAACCCGAGTGTCCTGTAAAAACGACGTAGAAAGCAGCTGATCTTGCTCATATAGCAGCCTATGCAGCGCTATTTTCTTATGCGCTTGGAACACACTGCCAGTGAGGTTTTAGTACATCGATAAATTAAGGCGTTTTGGCGGGAGTTAGGGTTGGCTGAGATAAATGAATGTGCGACAAACTTATTCATACCAACCCAGCCCAAGCGATAAAACATAGCAAATCTGACGTGCGTTGTAAATTTACTGGTCTACCTCAATTGCGATTCGATGATCAGCAGCTGAGTTCTTTTTCCGGGTTGGTTGTCTTTAAGCAATTGATCAACGATCTGGATCTCAAGCGCAGACTGAGCCGCTGCTTTGAGCATTAAACGGGCAGTCCGTCATTCTTCGCCACCAGCATCGAGCGATACACCATCACGGTCAATGTTATATCGACGAGCGCAAGCGTTAGCGACGATTACGTACGGAGGCAAAAAACTTCGAGAAACAGATATCATTGAGCTCATGGTCCATAGCATCGCATCGGTTTTCGTTTGTTCGTGATCGTCACAAGCAGCAGCGCAAGGGCGTCATACAGTTGGATCTATTCAAGCCATACGACTTCAGTTACCGGTGCCAGGTCATCGTGACAAAGCAAGACAACACAAGCCGAACATGCTGTTGAATATCATGAAGGGCGTGGTACGCAGGAAGGGCTGTTCGCCGAGTTGAAAACAGAGGCAGCACGGAGTTACGTGCCTTGTAATTCCTGAAATGCAAACAAGCTGTTTCTACTGTGCCATGTGGTTGCTCACAGCCTGACGCGAGAGTTGCAGATGCGCTATCGTGAACGAGACCGATAAACCTCAGTGGAGCACCCGGCGTTATGGAAGTTCAACAAGATAGGAACGCTACGCAAACAGATCATTCAACCCGCTAGCCGTCTGTGACGGCCATAAGGTATCCTGACCCCGTCAATGGCTTATAACCCAGCCGTTGGAAAAGTTATCTTGAGTTATCTGCCTTCGCAGCCAGCGCTGCAATGATAAAAGCCGCTGAATTTACGCAACAGTGGGGTTAAGTTCACACCATGGCAAAGATGCGAGCAGGACCACCCGTACCTCCACGGTGTTTGGGTGCGCCGATAACCAATGTTGCCCCTGCCGCGGGTACTTTATCCAGATTAGCAAGGCATTCAATACCGAATCGTCCTGCAGGCAACCAGGCGTAGTGAGTAGCAAAATCCGGTGACATGCCATGATCAAGTGATAAGGTATCAACGGCTATAGAAGCGGCATTGGTGTCTTCAAGCAACATCTGAGTGGCTTCGACATGAAAGCCAGGGTAGTGCTGTGCTTCTCCATCGAAATTGCGAAAGTCATTGGTATCAACCTTCGGCGCCCACCCAGAATGCATTGCTACGCACGCGCCATCAGGAATATCTCCATGGGCGGCTATCCACGCCTTCAAATCGTCAGGTGTCAATTGAGTATCAGAGTTCTCTGCAGCACGAGCTGCGATATCGATTACACACAGTGGTGCAAACAGGGAGGACACCGGAATCTCATCAACCGAAGCGCCATCTTCAGAAAAATGCAACGGTGCATCAATATGTGTACCTGTATGTTCGTTAACCGTGTACTGAAACAGGTTGAACGAATGCTCGGCGAAATTGTAGATCTGCTTACGTGAAAATTGGCTTTCTCCAAAATAGGTGGGGAAGTCTTCGTGCAAAGTGTGGGTCATGTCTTCGATAGAACCATGCCCGTCGGCCATGGCAGGCGTTCCCAAGGTAGTTGTTGCAACTGCAGCAACAGCACCGGCTGCACCTGCTTTGAAAAAACTACGCCGCGATAACATCTTGTTTTTAACGGCATTCATTACACAGATATCACACATATTCCATTCCTGTTTTGTTGGCAATGAGCAAACAGTGTATAGGTTGGCAGCGCTCTACTCAATCACTTGACGTCGAACTCAGGATCTACAGGAACCTGCAGAGCGGTTACCAGGTGATTTGTCTGCGCAGCCAGACTGATGATCTGCATGAGTTCTCCATGCTCTTCAGGGCTCATGCCCTTGGACCTTGCAGCTGCCGTATGTGAGTGGACACAGTAGCTACACCCATTTGCCACCGATACGGCAATGTAGATCATCTCACGCGTTTTCTGATCAAGGGCGCCAGGCACAGCCATCAACGACTTGACGTTTTCCCACGTGCGTTTCAGTGCGGGTGGATCCGAGGCAAGCGCACGCCATATATTATTGATAAAGTCTGATCCTCGGGTAGCGCGGATATCATCAAATACGGCCTTGATGTCAGGGTTTGCTTCGGCTTGCGTGTCACTGATCAGTGGTGTTGTTGCCATCAGGTGATTCCTTGGTCAATGTGGTATGAGGCGAGTCTTGATGTGTGGTGCTTTGCCTTGATAACAGCACTCGCCACGAGTCACTTGCGAGTACGGGAGTGCGCATTAATGTGTGTCCTGAACGAACGCTAGGTAGCTGATGACCTAACTCTTCAGATCATTCCGTCCCGTATTTATATAGGGCGCCCAGAACTCTACACTATCAGCTATGTGAGCAATGACATTCTGGTCATCGGGTTCGCGTTCCTTGAACGAGAGTTCCAGACAGATTGCACAACACCAGGGAGAGTGGAGTGATGATCAGCGCCTACTCGATTCAGCGCACTACAGTTTGTCAGAGATCGACTACCTTGTTCGACATGAGTGTGTTGAGCATCTGATTGATGTGATCCTGCGGCGGACTACACTGTCCATCACGGGTTCTTTAACCGGGCAGGATCTGCAGCAGATCGCCGGTGTTGCGGCGGGGGCTCTTGACTGGAGTGCAGAGCGTACGCGTAATGAGATAGAGGCCGTTATCCAACAACTCAGCGACGAGCATCGCATGCACCTGTCAATCAGGTGCACGGCTCATGGCCTTCTGAATATTGCCTCTATGGATGGTATTTGGCATCCAATGCACTGATGGCCTCAACGTTACCCGCTGACCGACCCTCTGGATCGAACTCACAGGCGATGAAGGCATCAGCAATTGCATTCGCTAATTCCGTACCGATCACCCGTGCACCCATGGTGATGATCTGCGCGTTGTTCGACAAGGCAGCACGTTCAGCCGAGTAGGTGTCGTGTGTTTGCGCAGCACGTATTCCGGGTACCTTGTTGGCCGACAAACACACGCCTATCCCGGTGCCACAACACAAGATGGCTCGATCGTACGTGCCGTCGAGCACGGCACTGGCGACTCGGTCTGATAGTTGGGCATAAAAGGCTTCGCTACCTTCGGGAGGGCTGCTGACATCGGATACGTCCAGATCCGAACGCCCGCTCAAGTGCTGGGCCAGAGACTTTGCCAGTGGTGCTCCGGCGCTATCACCCGCAACTGCAATTTTCATGATGTTAACCCTTTAGATACCTTATTGGAAAAACTACTGAATGGCCGTAACGCAACGCGCTAGAATGTCGAGATACCCTTCCACTTGCCAGGCCCACTGGCCGATGAATAATCCATCAATATGTGGGCATGCAATGAGCTCGGCACAGTTGGCTGGGTTTACGCTTCCGCCGTAAAGGCACGGCAACCTGCGACCGACAACGCGCTGCGCCGCCTTTATATTAACCCTAGTGACTGTTGCTCGTTGGCATAGGCAGGTGTAGCAGGCTTGCCATGTGCACCGATCGCCCATACCGGCTCGTAGGCCAGAATTATGGGGGCTGTATGTTGTTGTCTGGTCAACTGACCCAAAGCTGTCTCAACCTGAGCGCAAAGCACGTCAGTGGCACGCCCGGCAGTCTTATCCTCTGCGGTGTCTCCAATACAAATCAGGGGTATCAAGCCATGGCGCACGGCAGCTTCGTTTTTCCGTGCAACTGTGTCATCAGTTTCACACAAATGTGTGCGTCGTTCCGAGTGACCCAGCTCAATCATATCGAGTGCGCAGTCGGTGAGCATGACGGACGAAATTTCACCTGTCCAGGCACCTTCATCGGTCCAATGCATGTTTTGTGCGCCGACCATTATATCGCTAAGGGTCAGCATTGCCTTGACCTGTCGAACACTTGTAAACGGTGGTATGACGAATCGCTGAATGCGAGGGTGAGAATTGGCATTGCTCAGTGACGTCGCAAAGTGTTGCGCATCGGCTAGCGTCTTGTTCATCTTCCAGCTTGTACCAATCCAGAAGTGCCTGTATCACTCATGCGTCATCCTCTTATGCCAAGTACAGAGATATACCGTCTCTGCGCAGCGCATCAGCCTTGTGTTTTGCCAGCGCACTGTTTGTGATAACACCGTCGAATTCATCCAGTCGGGCAAGAAGATACAAGGCAGTGCGCTCGAATTTGTGATGATCAGCCATCAGAAAACACCGCGCTGAAGACTCCATCATGCGACGCTTGACTGCTACGACTTCCAGGTCCTGATGGAATGCCGAAGCACCGTCGATGGATGAGCTGGACATGAGCGCCACGTCCGCGCGTAGATCCTGCAAGGCACTTTCGGTCAATATGCCGAAGAAGCCGTTGAACTTCTTTGAGTAGGTGCCGCCCAGCGCCAGCACGGTGATACCCGCTAAGCCGCCGAGGTCTGCGATAAGCGACAGGTTGTTGGTGATCACTGTCAAGGGTGATTTGCCAACGAGGAACGGCACAATAGCTTGTGAGGTGGATCCGTCATCAAGCATCACGCTCATGCCCGGCTCTATAAACTCAGCGGTCCGCTGGGCAACACACCGTTTTTCGGACGCGCAGAGTTGAGTGCGGTAGCGAAAATCACTGTCGAAATGGGTGCTGGATTGAATGGTGGCGCCACCGCGCTGCTTGCGCAACAGCCCTTGAGCTTCAAGCTCGTCCAAGTCTCGATGGATGGTCATGACAGACACATCGAAATGCCGACACAGCAGGTCCAGCGAAGCCGTTCCTTCTTCTATAAGCAACTCCACGATCTTCTGACGACGGCTGTCGGCTTTCACTGCAGTGCTCCTTGACAACTCTAAATCTTAACATGATAAATAACACCAGTTTCACAATAGTGATATTTTGAGATATTCAATGTTAATTTGACTAGCGTTATCACTCTTCAACGTTACAGGGTGAGTGCGACCAGTGGCAATGCCCGAGAGTTTTCAAACGGGCTCGCCTTGGGGATTGGTATGTCAGCCCGACATCAGTCAACATCTGGCGAATGAGTAAGCAAGCTGCGTGGGCTACACTGGCTCAATGAGATACGGTTTACAGGCTCGGCGCCGTTGAAGGCAAGAAATAGAGTCACGTCGGCTCAGGTAGCGCGACGTGCTGAAGTCTCTCAATCTGCGGTCAGCCGCTCGTTTACACCCGGTGCCAGTGTGGCGCCTGGTACCCGACAACGGATTATGGAGGCTGCCAGAGAGCTGGGGTATCGTCCTAATGCCATCGCCAGGTCACTGATTAGCGGGCGATCCCGAATGATTGGCCTCGTCGCTGCTTATCTTGACAACCAGTTTTACCCGATTGTTCTTGAACGTCTTGCCAGAGCACTGCAGGATAGGGATTACCACACACTGCTGTTTATCTCCGAGCCGGGAGACCAGGATCGCGAACTGGAAAAACTGCTGGCATACCAGGTCGATGCGGTTGTCATGGCTTCTGCAACGTTGTCATCAGCTCTGGCCAGAGAGTGTCTGGACGCAGAGATCCCCGTGGTTCTGTTCAACCGGGACGTGCCGGATTCTCCTGCCAGTAGTGTCACCTCGGACAACATGGCAGGCGGGCGACTGGTCGCAGATTATCTGCTCGATTCAGGGCACCAGCGGTTTGCCTACATTGCTGGCGCTGAAAATTCGTCGACCAACCGCGACCGAGAAGCGGGTTTTGTGCGGGGCCTGCAGAGTCGAGGTGTGAAGTTGCATCAGCGAGAAGTGGGTGCCTATTCTCATCATGGAGCGGCTCAGGCGACGCTAGCCATGATGCGTTCAGACGCTCCTCCAGACGCCATATTTGTGGCGAATGATCACATGGCATTCGCGGTTCTGGACACGCTGAGGCTGACGCTTGGGTTGCGTGTCCCAGAGGATGTATCGGTCATCGGCTTCGACGATGTCCCCCAGGCTGCGTGGGGTGCCTATTCCCTGACGACCGTCGCACAGCCTACCGATTTGATGATTGACGCCACGGTGTCGGTGTTATTCGATCAACTGGAAACGGGCCATGCAGAACCCACCAGACGGTGTCTGCCCGTTGAGCTGATAGAGCGGGCAACGGCACGCCGGCCGCGCTAGTGTCGAACATCTCCTGATAGCGGGTCGCGCGGGTAGCCGGGCGGCGATTACCGTTTTCAGCATGACGAATCTTCAACACAGACTTGCGCACTTGGATCTAATAGGATAGGTTTGCATTCGTATGCAATCTCGCATGCTCGGACACGGAGAACACCTATGGGTCTTACTCGCTCAACTCTTCTGGCAACGGTTGCCGCCGGATTAGTGATGACGTCGGCGCAGGCGGCCGAACTGCCTTACGGACTCAAGGAAGGCAAACCTTACGATGGCACCAAGCTGAACGTACTCTCGGTGGTAACGCCTCAATTCGATGGGCTGATGCTGCGAGACAGTGAGTTCACGGAACTCACAGGCATCGAAACAGAATGGACATTTATTCCGTTCGGTTCGTTACAGGAGAAAGTGACGGCCGAGGGGATTGCTGCAAACGGTCAGTTTGACGTCATCAATTACCTGGACAGCTGGGGCCCTCCTAACGCTCACTGGCTGGAATCGATTGATGAATGGATGGAGGCGGATGGCATATCTATGGACCGCTACCCACCTGCCTTTGCTAAATCGGCCCAATACGAGGGAGAAACCAAAGGTTTTCCTTTGCGTGCTCATGCACAGCTGATGTTCTACCGAAAGGATCTGATTCCCGAGCCTCCCGCGACCTGGGATGACGTCATCAGGATTGGCAAGGAGCTACAGGATGCCGGTGAGGATATCTCGCCACTTGCACTTTATTTTAACAACGATGGCAACCGCCAGAATCTGTTTATCTGGTTGAACTTCCTCTGGGCTGCCGGCGGTGAGGTATTTGACGCAGACGGTTACCCTGCATGGACAAGCGAAGAGGCATTGAAAGCCAGTGAAGACTACATCGCGTTGCACACACAGGCCAAGATTACTAATCCCGCATCGTTGTCTTTTGTTGAACAGGATGCGCGCCAATCTTTCATGCAGGGAAAATCTGCAATGATTCCTGTCTGGTGGTGGGCCTACTCATCCATGATAAATCCGGAGCAATCCACATTGACTGCTGATCAGGTTGCGTTCGCAGGCATGCCAGCGTACGGCGAGAAGGCTGTGACGTATGCGATCTCCATGCCTTTCTCGGTGTCCAGTCATTCGAAAAACAAGGAAGCTTCTTGGGAGTTTCTGAAATGGTTGTCAAACCCCGATCTGGAAAAACGTAACGCGACAGAGCGAGAAGTTGAAGGTAAGAGCATCATCAATAACGTGGTCACTCATGTGGCTAATCTGCAAGATCCAGACATCAATGCCGCCAACGCCAACATTCAGGACGCTGCATGGGGTTCCCTTGAGAATTCGAACATCATGCCGCAAATCCCTGAATGGCCTGAAGTGGGAGACATTTTGTCTACGGCGATTGCCGAGGCTGCAGCGGGTGGCAGCACGCGCGAGTTGATGACGGCGGCGGCAGAGCAGGCTACCAAAGTGTTGAAGCGAGCAGGTCGCATCGAATAATTCGACTGATCCATAATCGGCCGACTCACTGATGCCTGATGCGTTTGTGGGTCGGCCGATCTACTCGGGATGAGGAACTGGCATGCGTGACGCGACACTTAAATATGTACTGGTAGCACCTGCAGTGGTCGTTGTCATGGCTACTGCGGTGTGGCCTCTTTTTGAATCTTTCCGGCTGTCTTTGTACGCCGGACGGCTATCCAGACCGGACTTTCCTCAAGCATTCATCGGTGTAGAGAACTACACTTGGGCATTCATTGAAGAGCCGGCGTTCTGGAATTCAGTGGCTGTAACGGTCTGGTTTACAGTTGTCACGGTCGCTTTGACCACCGTGTTGGCATTGGCTTTCGCGCTGCTATTAGCCCCTGGCGGCAAGTTCCGGTCAGGCGTGCAGGCTCTGCTCATATTGCCGTTTGCAATGAGTCCTGCATTGATAGGCGTGTCTTTCAGATTCATGTTCAATCCAGAGTTCGGTTTGTTCGATGCTGTTTTCGGAGCCCTTCTGCCGGACGTGGCAGCTGTCTCCTGGTTGTCAGACCCCACCCTTGCATTCTGGGTTGTAGTAATCGCTGATGTCTGGGGCTGGATACCCTTCCTGACATTGGTGCTGATTGGTGGTCTGGCCTCTATTCCTCGAGAAACCATCGAAGCTGCACAAATGGATGGAGCGGCGGGTTGGCGGGTGTTCAAGGATGTAACGCTACCGCAGTTGGTTCCGGTCCTGGCTGTTGTCGTTATCTTGAAGGCCATCTTCTCATTGAAGACATTCGATCTTGTATTCATGCTCACGAATGGTGGGCCTGGAACCGCCACTCAGACCTTGTCGCACTATGTTTATTTCAATGGATTCAAGTATTCCAATCTGGGTTATTCGTCTGCGGTGGCGTGGCTTATGGTTATTCCAATGATCTTCCTGACCTATGCATATGCGCGCTTTGTTTTTGATACCAAAAAATCATGAACATATTGACAGGCAGGGTACGCAAACAGTTTTTTCAGACCGTGCAAATTGCTCTGATACTGGTCTTCATCGTGGTAATGTTGGTGCCAATCCTGTGGATCGGTCTGGCAGCATTCAAGCAGCACGTTGATGTTTACCAGCTCAAGTTATTGTTTACGCCTACGTTGGAAAACTTCCGCGTAGTGTTTGAAGCGCCCTATTACCTGGGTGAAAAGCTGAAGAATTCAACGATCGTCGCAACTGTGACTGTCGTGATTGCCATTCCGATTGCTACATGCGCCGCCTACGCGTTTTCCCGGTTCCGACTGCGCGGGCAGAGTGCCTTACTGGTCATGATACTCGCAACTCAATTTGTGCCTGCGGTTGTCATCGTCTTACCGTTTTTTATCATGTTCCGTAACTTGGGTCTTCTGGATACACTTACCGGACTGATCCTGGTAAACCTTGCCATCGTGATGCCGTTTGCGATCTGGATGATCAAGGGTTTCATCGACGGCATCCCGATAGAAACTGAAGAAGCTGCACTGGTAGATGGGTCTTCAAGAATGCAAGTGATCCGTAACATCGTGCTTCCGATGGCGGCACCCGGGTTAGTAACTGCTGGTATCTTCTGCTTCATCATTGCTTGGAACGAGTTTCTATTTGCGCTGATATTAACGTCTAAGGATGCTGTAACGCTTCCGATCGGTCTTGCGCTTTTCAAGGCTGAGGAGGGGGATCTGTGGAATCTTCTTGCGGCAGCAGGGATTATTATCATGGTGCCGATGTTTATTCTGGCCCTCATTATTCGAAAACATTTTGTACAGGGCATGACTATGGGAGCAGTTCGTTAATGGCCAGTATTTCGCTGAACTCGGTGACCAAGCAGTGGGGTGATGTCAAAGGCGTAGACAATCAGTCGCTTGACATTGCAGATAAGGAATTTCTGGTGTTGCTAGGGCCATCGGGATGTGGAAAAACCACAACCATGCGCATGATTGCGGGTCTGGAAGAGCCATCATCGGGGGATATATTTATTGGTGAGCGTCGTGTTAACGATGATCTACCCAAAGACCGGGATATCGCTATGGTTTTCCAGAACTATGGCTTGTATCCCCATATGAGTGTTGAGCAAAACATCGCGTACCCCTTGAAGGTACGTGATACGCCCAGGGAGGCAATTGCTGAGCGGGTGCTGCGTGCCGCCGAGCAAGTGGAGCTGGTCCCATTGCTCAAGCGTAAACCCAAAGCACTCTCTGGAGGGCAGCGACAGCGGGTTGCCTTGGCACGAGCGATAGTTCGTACACCCAAGGTCTTTCTCATGGATGAGCCGTTGTCCAACCTTGATGCAAAGCTGCGAGTCAGCATGCGCGCCGAACTGAAGAACCTGTCTCACAAACTGAAAATCACGACAGTCTATGTCACGCATGATCAGATTGAGGCAATGACGCTAGCAGACCGTGTTGCAGTAATGAGCGGCGGAAAAATACAGCAATTGGGCCCACCAGAAGAGATCTATAACAATCCGGAAAATCTATTTGTAGCCTCGTTTATAGGTTCTCCAGCGATGAACCTGATTAAAGGTGACATTGTAGAGTCTGTTTTTTCTACCCCCGATAGCACTAACATCACTATGCCTCCTGAGTGCCCCGTTACCTCCAAGACTGACGTTGTGCTGGGTATTCGACCTGAGGATATTACGGTTGTTGACGCCGGTCATGGAGATGTTGATGCCAGTGTCTTTGCAGTTGAGAATACTGGCGATAGTGTGCTGGTGACGGTCAAGCTGGGCGATCAGAAATTTACCGCCAGGGGAGATCGATATCTCAAGTGCGGAATCGACGAACAGATAGGATTACAGATAAATCACCATCACTTCTATCTATTCGATGCGAACAGCGAAAAACGATTGCGTTAGTGGTGCGTTTTCATGGATTGTGGATCCTTGCGCGGCTGCCTCTGGTTCGCGTGAGCAACAAAATATTCAATTAAAAAGACAGTCGTTAGGAATTTAATCGTCATGGCAGTAATACTCAAAGCAGGTAAGCCGCAATCTGAGAGACAAGAAGATGATGCCAAGGTGCGTGGCATAGTTGAGGGTTTACTCAGCGACATCGAAAGAAACGGAGACAAGGCGGTTAGAGCGTTATCAGAGAAATTTGATGACTGGTCTCCACAGTCATTCATTCTTTCTGAGCGTGATATCGAGCATGCGATGTCCAAGGTATCGGCCCAGGATCTTGCCGATATAAAATTTGCCCAGAAACAGGTAAGACACTTTGCGCAGATGCAGCGGGATTCAATGCTGGATGTCGAAGTGGAGACCCTACCAGGCGTGGTCTTGGGTCACAAGCATGTACCGGTGAACTCTGTAGGTTGCTACGTACCGGGAGGCAAGTACCCGATGGTTGCCAGCGCTCACATGAGTGTACTAACCGCTAAGGTCGCCGGTGTCAAACGTGTGGTTGCTGCAGCACCTCCTTTTCAGGGTGGGGCGCATCCAGCCATCGTGGCCGCCATGCATCTGGGTGGCGCTGACGAAATACTCGTGCTGGGAGGCACCCAGGCTGTGGGGGCGATGGCGCTGGGCACGGAAACCATTGCGGCGGTCGATATGCTGGTGGGGCCAGGCAATGCGTTTGTGGCCGAAGCAAAACGCCAGCTGTTCGGGCGTGTCGGAATCGATCTTTTTGCAGGCCCTACAGAGACGTGTGTTATAGCGGATGAGACAGTGGATGAAGAGATGGTGGCAACCGATCTCTTGGGTCAGGCTGAGCACGGTATCAATTCGCCAGCAGTATTGATTACTGACTCACGCAAGCTTGCTACCGATACCCTGGCCGAGATTGAAAGGCTACTGGATATTCTGCCAACAGCGGATGTGGCCAGAGCGTCGTGGGAGAACTATGGTGAGATTATCCTGTGTGAAAACCTGGAGGAGATGCTTGAGCAATCGGAGATTCTTGCGTCGGAACACGTACAGGTCATGACGCGTGACGATGACTACTTCCTGGATAACATGACAGCGTATGGCGCGCTGTTTCTGGGCCCCAGAACGAACGTTGCCTACGGCGACAAAGTGATAGGTACCAATCACACACTACCTACCAAGAAGGCAGGGCGTTATACCGGTGGTCTCTGGGTTGGCAAATTTATCAAGACACACACCTACCAACGCGTGCTAACCGACGAGGCGTCGGCTCTGGTTGGAGAATACTGCTCTCGGTTGTGCATGCTGGAAGGCTTTGTGGGACATGCAGAACAGGCCAACGTTCGCGTGAGACGCTACGGTGGACGCAACATCCCTTACGCTGAAGGTGCTCCGGTGTCCTGATGTCCTCGTTACCGCAAACGCCATCGTTCAGGCTCGACGGCCGGCGCGCCCTGATTACCGGAGCCAGTCGTGGTATTGGTATGGGTGCTGCCTGCGCACTGGCACAAGCCGGCGCTGATGTTGTACTCGCGGCTAGATCTGCCGATGAACTGGAGGCCGTGTGTGATGCGTTAAAGCGCGCAGGTTACGCGGCTTCATCCATAGTGTTGGACATCAGCGACATTGACACCGCACAACAGCGTATTGCTGATGCCGGAGCATTCGATATTCTGATCAATAACGCGGGTATCAACCGCCCCGGTCCGATGGTAGACATGACCACTGATGACTTCGACACCGTCATGAATCTGAATGTTCGCGCTGCCTACTTTGTGGCTCAAACGGTCGTTCGACAGATGATTGCAGCCGGGAAAGGGGGTTCGATAATCAACACATCCTCCCAGATGGGGCATGTGGGTGGAATAGACCGCACGGTATATTGCGCTAGCAAGTTTGCTGTGGAAGGCGTCACCCGTGCGCTGGCCATAGAGGTGGGTGAGCACAATATACGGGTCAACACGGTTTGTCCTACCTTTATCGCGACACCGTTGACTGAGAAAACCTTGTCTGATCCAGAGCGAGTAGCGTGGATCAGGTCCAAAATAAAGCTTGGCCGCATCGGTCAGATAGAAGATGTCATGGGGGCATTCGTGTTTCTGGCCTCGGATGCTGCAAGCCTCATTACAGGCACCTCTTTACTGATAGACGGTGGCTGGACTGCCGGGTGACGCCGCGTTGAAACAATCAAGCTGGAGCATATTAGAGTGAACGATTCATCCCTCGCATCAAGACTGGTGCGATACACAGATTTAAAACCGTGTCTGAACGCTTTTGTCGATACCCGGACACCAGGCTCAGACAAGAAAGAGAACTTCACAATCATCGGTCCCGGCGTGTCGGAGAATCCTGATCAGCATGTTCATATCCCTGAAGCACATGGATTCAACATCGGTGGTGCGCGGCAACCGCCCGGATGCCTGAATTCACAGCACAGTCACGACACCGCAGAGGTGTTTGTTGTTCACAGCGGGCAATGGCGATTCCTGTACGGCATGAACGCCGACGATGCTTACGTTGACCTCTCGCCAGGTGACACAATATCGATTCCCACGAAAATGTTCAGAGGGTTCGCAAACAACGGAAATGAAGAAGGGTTTCTATTTGCCGTACTCGGTGGTGACGACCCTGGCAGGGTGACGTGGGCTCCGAGCGTCTTTGAACTAGCTGACCAGTACGGCCTGGTATTGCTCGAAGGCGGCCGTCTGATAGATGTAGCTGCTGGCGATGAGGTTCCAGCGGATGCAAAACGACAACAGCCACCCAATGAGCAGGAAATCGCTGCGCTGAAAACACCGGATACGGAACAACTTGCTGGTTGTGTTGCTCTCGGTGCTCAATTACGAAGCAACGAGGAATCGATGTTACGGCAGTATGCGGTAGGTGATGTATCAGAAGCAGCAGTTATCACACCCAGTGCAACGCCTGATGGATTTCAACCTGGACCCATCCAAGGCTGGTGGCCACATGGCTTCAATCTACGACGAATCACGCTTGCAGCTGGCAGTAGTCTGAGTGCCCATACGAGGCATGAGTCGGAGGTGATTTTTTTGCAGTCTGGACTGTTGACTCTGAGCGCTGTGGGCAAGCAGGGAGATGAAGTAACAATGAGCCCAGGAGATACCCTGACTCTGCCAGTAGGTCTTGTGCGAACATGGAGAAATGATTCAGACAAAGCTGCTGTGGCATTCGTGGTGCGAGGTGGAGAGCAGCCGGCGGCACCTGTAGCTGCGTAACTAATTCTAAGAGTGCCTGATCGATACGTGATGATGGCAAATCAATACGCAATATGTAGTATTCAAACAGTTCAGTACGAACTACACCTTTCGCAAAATCACTGTCAGTATTTTTGACCGAGAAGTCTATCCATGAAACTGTCAACGGACAACATCCTAACTACACATGTGGGTTCATTGCCACGACCTCAAGACGTTACCGACTTGGTGTTTGCGCAGGAGCGCGAAGAGCCTGTTGATGAAGCAACCTTTAACAGAATTATAGAGCGTGCAGTCAGCGATACGCTGCAGAAACAAAAGCAGGCGGGTATTGCGATTCCGTCTGACGGTGAGATGAGCAAGATCTCGTACGCAACCTACATCAAGGACCGGCTAACAGGTTTTGCAGGTGACAGCCCGCGACGCGCACCGGCAGATCTGCTTCAGTTCCCCGGGTTTCTTGAGCGACAGGCCAAGGGCGGAGGTACACCGACCTATAAACGCCCGGAATGCGTTGGCCCGATAGAGGTTAAGAACCTTGAGCCGCTTCACGATGATATCCGATGGATGAAGTCGGCCATGCAGGCTCATGGGTTTGAGGAAGGTTTCATGAATTCCGCGACACCGGGCGTGATCGCCCTGTTTCAACCGTCCAAGTATCACGCCACTCATGAAGCCTATCTGGAAGAGGTTGCAGAAGCCATGCGCCATGAGTACGAGGCGATTGTTGCCAGTGGTCTCATCCTGCAACTGGATAGTCCTGATCTGGGTCTGGGACGTCACATGATGTTCCCGGATCTGAGTGATGATGAATTCGTACGCCAGGCAGAGGTGCACGTGGAGGTACTGAACCATGCGCTACGCAACGTACCGGGCGATCGGGTGCGTATGCACGTATGTTGGGGCAATTATGAGGGGCCTCATATATGTGATATAGCGTTGGCAAAGGTATTGCCAGTTGTACTGAAGGCAAAGCCGCGTGGGCTGCTATTCGAAACGTCAAACCCACGTCATTCTCACGAATGGCGGGCTTGGCAGGAAAACAAGATACCGGACGACTATGTACTGATACCAGGCGTAATAGATTCCACCACTAATTTCGTAGAGCACCCGCAACTGGTTGCTGATCGGATATGTCGATATGCTGATATTGTGGGTCGTGAACGTGTGATTGCTGGTACAGATTGTGGCTTTGCCACCTTCGCCGGATTTGGCGCTGTTGATGAAGATATTGTGTGGGCCAAGCTGGCAAGCCTGGGTGAAGGTGCACAGATAGCTTCAAAAACGCTATGGAGTCACTAACCAGCGTCTACCTCTTGCCAGGCATGATGTGTGATGAACGTTTGTTCGCCCCGCAGATAGCGTGCTTGAGTAGAGATTACGACGTCGTCGTTGGTGATATCACTGGCTTCGACTCTATAGGCGCCATTGCCGATAGTGTGCTCAGTACGGCACCCGAAAAATTCGCTTTGGCAGGGCTGAGTATGGGGGGCATTGTGGCTATGCAGATCATGGCTCAGGCCCCACATCGGGTGGAGCGTCTTGCATTACTCGATACCAATCCATGTGCTGAGCTCGTGGCCATGAAAACACGACGCGTCTCTCAATTGAAAAAGGTGAAAGCCGGACTACTGCCAGTGGTGATGCGCGACGAGATGAAGCCTAATTATCTTGCCAGCGGTGACGGTAAGCAAGCCATTCTGGATTTGTGTCTGGAGATGGCAGAAGATTTGGGGGCAGATGTTTTCCAGCGGCAATCGCATGCCTTGCGCGACAGAGCTGATCAGCAGGAAACCCTGCGCAATATTTCAGTACCATCGTTGATCCTGTGTGGACGTGAAGATCGCGCCTGCCCTGTAGAACGTCACACTCTAATGCATCGGCTGATACCTGATTCGACACTGGTCATCGTCGAGGGCGCTGGGCATTTGCCCACTCTGGAGAAACCCGAAGCAACCAACACAGCATTGCTACACTGGTTGGGAACATAGGGATGAATCGCAAAGCTGAGGATTAAACTTTTGCGTCGGAGGGCTCTATGGCAACGGCTCGTTCGCTTTAATATATTAAAGCGCGGACATTTCTGCTTACTTGACCCCAGTGTTGTCTGGTGTGACAGGCTGGGTAAACAAATGATGAACGTCGCCGCTAATGATCTCGCACCGCTGAACTACGTTCGGGACTGTTCAAACTCAGCCCAAACCTGTTCCAGTTTTTTAATGTCAAAGCCCGGCTCGCGGGCAGGTTTCAGCACAATTTCCTCACTAGCAATGACCTGCTCTATAGCCTCCTTCAATTCCGGGATAACCTCTGCCGGGATGGTCAAGGCACCATGACGGTCTGCGTGGATCAGTTCACCTTGTTGTACGCGCATACCGCAAATGCTCACTGGCGTGCCAATTTCAACTACGTGCACAAACCCATGACTGGGCCCGATAGAACCTGCCAGTACAGGGAATCCATCGTCCATCACATCAAGATCTCGCATTACCCCATTGGATACCGCACCCGCTAGGCCCAGGCCCTTGTGGACCGCGACATGGACTTCACCCCACCAGCCAGCGATACAGTTGGGATAATCGACATCTTCTACTACTGCAGCGGTGGGGCTGTTGCCAGCAGCCATTGATTGAAAATAGGCCATGCGTCGTGCACGAATGACGCTTGCATCCTCGGAAGGCGGCGCTAGTCCGGAAATTTTTGCTGTGCGTGCGAAGCCAACGATAGCTGGGTCACCGGGGCGGGAATGTTGCATAGTGCCACGTGTAAAGTGGTTAAACCCACGCTTTCCCTGTGCAACCTCTATGGCATTACAGACGGTCGGCGTATCCACACTTCGCAGCAAAGCTAAAAGCATAGAATCGAGAATATCAGTCTGATTCTCAGACGTCTTTAAGATGGTCATTGGTAGCAGGTTCCTGGGTTATTTAGGCGTTTAAAGGCATCTTTTGATGTGTGCAACATTGCCACGTACGCGTCTGATGAAGTATAGAATCAAGCGGATCCGGAATTCAATACTGCTCTTGTATCTGGGTTTAAAGGTATCGTTCCTTTGGATCACCCTACGATCCAGATTCAGGCCATGGGTGTGCAGAACCTGGCTTGCTACCGGTCTGTGCCAACACCCTTAAATCGCGACCGGACACCGAATGCGGCACCAATATCCAAAAATGGTCTAGGCGGCAACCACGTAGCAGCTTTTGATTTCAAGCAATCAGTGATTAACTCTGATTGTCCACCCATGGCATATTCTGCAAGCGCTAAACCAAAAGCAGCTCCTCTACTGACACCGGACCCGTTATAGCCACCTGCTATGTAGACGTTACCATTTTGTCGTCCAAAAAAATTTGTACCGTTGTGACTGATCCCCTCAACACCTGACCAGGCATACTCAAAAGGCACATCTATCAGTTGAGGAAATCGCCGTTCAAACGCTTCTCTATGGATGGACTGACGCTTGTGCAGCTGTTGATCGGATAACAAACTAGCCCCGAAGTACTCGGCTGTATTGCGCAAGCAGATTCTGCCATCTTCAGTTAGCCTGACTGTTGCTCCCCCTCCGTGCAACGAAAGAACGCCCCATTGACGTTTGCGTCCCAGGCTTTTTAGCTCGTGCCCATTCAATGCTCGTGTAAAGCTACCCGACAGGGTGCTTCCTATCAGACGGCGCTTTAAAAAACCAAGCTTAGGTGCTTCGTAATTTGTCGCTACGATGACGTTGTCGGCGGTAATACGTCCTGAGATGAATTGAGCTGTTGTCTGTTTACCGTAGGCTACTGTCAGAACCGGGCTGGATTCAAACAGTGTGACATTTTCGGGAAGACTGTCCACCAGACCGCGTACTAATGCAGCAGGTTGTAGCAAGACGCCATCATGAACGTGAAACCCGCGTTCATAAGTCAAGCTACCTAAGCGGTCGAATAATTCGTCCCGATCCAGCGCCGTATGAGATATGTCCAATCCTTGGAGGTAACGTTCAAAGTGTGCACATTCACGAATGGCCATGTCATCAATAGCCGCATGATGAAACCCGTCTTCGTGCCAGGCGCATTCAATAGTGTTATCTACCACAATTGCGCGAAGTTGCGACAACCCGGCTTGATTGATTCTGTTGACTCTCTGGTACTCGTTGACCAGATTTTTGTCGAAAGCACCGGGAAACTGGCTATTTTGCACGGCAAATCCGGAATTTCTTCCAGAGGCTCCCTGACCAATTTTGCGCGCCTCGACTATTATAATGTTTTCTTCCGGATTTAAGGTGGCTAGTCTGTGTGCTGCAGAGAGTCCGGTCAATCCAGCGCCGACCACAAGCCACGGCGTTCTGACGTCACCTTTAAATGAGGCGTTTTCTTCGCGCACAGGTAAAAACTCAGACCAACCGTGGTGGTCTGTCTTGTACTTACTCACATTATTGACATGGAAGATTAGACGAAGCCTTTTAGCGATTGGAGGTGTACATGTAAAAAAAAGTACTGTTTGATGGATCTAAGGCAGTAACAGGCTACTTTACAGCAGATTGGATTGTTGCCGGGTAATGTAAACTGGAACTTTATAGTCCGAGTGATCAGGGGATCGTTAAATATTTTGGGTGTCATGGACGTCATGGACGTCACGAATTCAACAGATCGAACTGACAGCGCTACAACTTGAACGGTATATACAGTGCAAGGTCTGGAACCAGAAAAAGCACTACAACTGTAAGCATCATTAACAATAGAAAAGGTAGAACGCCTCTGGATACATCACCGAGTGGGGCTTTGGCAACAGACTGTATGACGTAAAGGTTTAGACCCACCGGTGGGGTTATTAGCGCGCACTCTACCAGTATGACCATATATATCCCAAACCACACAGGATCAAAACCCAGGCCAAGGGCTCCTGGCAACAAGACGGGTGTCATGATAAGAACCATCGACAAGGCTTCAAATACCAGCCCCATGAGAAGGAGCACCACACTGACGATTAAAATGAAGGTCAGTGCCGTATCCACGTTTTGACTGATGAACATTGATATGTCTTGAGGAATTCGGTAAAGGGCTATTGCTTTGCCGAATATCTTGGCGCCCGCAACAATAAGCAGAATGGCTACGGTGGTAATCATTGAATCCTTCACGGCGGTGTGAAAACCCTTCCAGCTCAAACTGCGCAGTACCACGACACCCATGAATAAAGAAGCTGCAAATCCGATGGCGGCTGCTTCTGTGGGTGTGAAAGCTCCCGAATAGATGCCTCCCATAATAAGCATAGCCAAGCCTACTGATGGTAGCGCCCTGATTGATGCAGCGCGTCTTTGTGTTTGACTGGCTTTATCAATAAGCTGTGTTGGCTTGATGTACCGGGCGTAGATCATTGAATACAGAATAAACAACACGACGAGCGTAACTCCAGGGCCGATGCCTGCCATAAACAGTGCAATTACAGATTCCTCAGTCACGAATCCGTAAACAATCATGGGTATTGACGGGGGTATTAGTATGCCCAGGGTACCGCCGGCGGCGAGCAAGCCGTACACGAATCGTTTGTCGTAACCTCGGTTTATCATCTCTGGTATTGCCACTGTGCCTATGGTTGCAGCAGTTGCCACCGACGATCCGGAAATGGCTGCGAAGAATGCACATGAAAGAATTGTTGCAACAGCCAGCCCTCCTGGCCAGTGGCCTACCCAGGCCTGTACAGCAGCAAAGAGATCTGCACCCACGCCTGCCTTTAACAACACATTTGACATGAGAAGAAACAAAGGCACAGCAAGAAGAATAAATCCGTCGAGTGTTGATAGCACAGATTGTGGCGCCATCAACGGCGAGAAACCGCCCACAATCAGCATGGCAAGTCCGAGAAAGCCGAGCGCAAACGCTACCGGTACACGTGCCAATAGCAGGGTGAACAAGCAACCGAGTATGACGACAACGGTCATGGGTTTATAGGCTTTTGTTGTCCAAGGTCCACATCCATGTTCAACGCCTTGCGACTAGCATCAAAACAGATGATCAGGGATTGCAGAGAAAGAAGTGCAAATCCGATCGGTACAGCCAGTTCCACAATCCAGATAGGCACGTTCAACAGACTGCCGGTAGTGCGACCACGCTCAAACGAATCATGGAATATGTTGTAGCCGTAGAAACAGACAACCACAGCGAAGGTAGCAACGACCAACATCACGATAGCCTGCAACGTGTTTGCTATGCGAAAAGGCAAATGTCGGACAATGGCGTCTACCTGAATATGTTGTCCGCTATCCAGCAGTTTCGCCATCGCCAACAAAGTACCCCAGATAAGGCACATCTGTGAAATCTCGGCAGCCCATATTGTAGGCCTTGTAAAAAAATACCGAGCAACAACCTCATAGGTCAGCATCGCGCCAGCCAGCACAAACAAATAGGCAGCTAGCGTGGCGCAAATGCTGGTGATTTTTTCGAACAGCTGACGCATTACTCTGGTATCAAATTATTGGTAGTAAAAACGTTTTGCTCGTTATAGTCCTTGCGCAGCTTCCAGAACCTGTTTGCCAAGTGCCCCCGCTGTATTCGCGAAGGAGTCATAAACAGGCTGGCTAGCTTCTCGCCAGGTTGCTATTTCTGTCTCGGTTGGTGTGTATATAGTTATGCCGCTGTCCTGAGCTGCTGTATAGGCTTCCGCTTCAATCGTGCTCATACGATTGCGAACGTCGGCTTCGGCATTTCGAGCGGCTGTCTGAATAATGTTTCGATGGGCGCTAGACAGACCATTCCACGTTTCAGTGTTGATCACCACTACGAATTCGATATCGGCATGGTTAGTAACAGTAATGTGATCCATGACTTCCCAAAGCTTACGTGACTTCACGCCAGATATTCCCGTCATGCCATAGTCTACGGTACCGCGCTGGTAAGCCAGATATTGTTCAGAGCCAGAGATCAGCGTAGGGGCGCCGCCTGTTGCACTAACAAAATCACCCAGAGTTTTACCAAAAACACGTACCTTTTTGCCGGTCATGTCTGCGGGTGATTTTACAGGTGCATCTTTTGACAACAGAACGGCGCCTCCATACGCTTGCCACCACAGTACCGTGGAACCTGTGTCTGCGATGGCTTCATCAATAGGTTGTCGAATCGGAGAACCTTCAGCGACCGCTGCTTTCACTTTTTCTTCAGTATCAAATAGAAACGGTTGATAAAAGATGTCCACTGCTGGAACATCTCCAACATAACGCGTCAACGAGGCCACGCCCATTTCGATGGATCCGGCTCCGACGGCGGCTGGCACTTCTTTGTCCTTGTACAATGTTGCAGAGTCATAGATTTCTATGTCTATTTCGCCATTTGACTGTTCTTCCACTTCGGTTTCAAACATCACTAGATTCTGACCGAGATGACTCGTCAGCGGCAGTTGCAGTGAGATGCGCAAGGTAACGTCGGCAGCCAGCGCAGACGTAGAAACAGCTGCGCCAAGCAGTACACTAAGCGACAGGCGGGTGGTCAAGTTCATCATGTTGCTCCAAAAACCATGCAGTGAATATTCTGTTGTTTCTGCTGAGCTGGATAAGCAGTGGTGGCTCAGCGTCAACAGCCAATCAAGAATCTACCACATAAGGCTGAGGAGCGTTACGTCAGGTGAATCAGTCTTTGTGATGGCTACGAGACAGCGACCGTATGCACTCGTTCATCGGACTCTTAGTGGTGGGCTCTTAGATGATCATGTAATTTATCTTCTCCTTAATAGGCTATTCATGCAGTATCCGGACGTGATCTTAGACATCCTCATTGATCATTGAGGTTTCAACAAAATCGTTGGTTCACCTTCAGCAGTAATTTGCTACCACAATGGTGGGCACCAGACAGTAAAGTGGCGTTTGTGAGGTGCACTTGCGGATCAATGGCAATTATCTCGCAAGCAGTAGATCGTTTGAGTAACTGAATTATTCCAAGACCGATTGCGCCGCACCCCAGTACTAATACTGACTCCATCAAGCGCGGTTTAGCCGAATTCAAAGCGTGGATACTTACCCCTGTTGGCTCAAGCATTGCACCCTGATCAGCACTCAAAGGAAATGGCAAGGCAATTATGCTTTGGGTAGGAACGACGCTGCTCTGGGTGAGAGCATTATGGTTGGGTGGAGCGCCCAGGAAAACTACGTGAGGGCAGAGATCATGATGGTCACGATGACGCCATTCGCAGTTATGGCAAGGGAGGACGGGATCGACTGCAACCAATTGACCCCCGTTGAGTTCAAGCGTTTCGATGTCCTGTTGCAGTGTTGCGGGAAATTCATGTCCGGGTACAAATGGTTCCTTGATCAACGCACTGCCTACACCCCCATCTTTATGGTGGTGAAGATCGCTGCCGCATATACCGACTGATGCCACATCGACGCTCACTTCGTCGTTGTCCGCGGTTGAGGCCAGATACAAAGCCATATCAGCTACTTCAACGGTTTCGCCTGAACGACCCAAGGGTGTGCGTTCTATTATAGGACCGAATTTTCCTTCAGCGCTTCAGATTTTGCAGCTCATATCAGTCAAGACTACTGTTGGGCAGATTGCATTGACAGGTATGTTGATTGATGCCCAATTTTTTGTAATTCCACGGGTCATTGCGTTCATTACTGCATTGGATGCCGAGTAGGCGGTATGTTGATCGAAAGCTATTACTGCGGCTTGAGATGACATATTGACTATATTCCCAAGCCGTTGTCGTATTATGTGCGGTGCAAGAAGTTGGCTTGTACGTTAGGGTAAGTAATCTCACCACCAGTAACAGCGTTACGTCTCGGGATACGTTCGTCGGTGAATTCGTTACAGCAGCACTGTCATGGCACCGGCTATTGCCGATAGTGCCAGTACGCGCACTATGCTCCAATGCCATACCAGAATAGCCACTGCGCTCAGTAGTGTGAGCACAACCACTTTTCCATCCAGCGTCGCCCAGTCTGGTGTCCAGAGGGTTAAAGGCCCGTAATGCTGTGAAGTGACATCCGTAAACAGTACATGTAAGGCAAACCATACAGACAGGTTCAGTATGACACCGACAACGGCGGCAGTGATCGCCGACAATGCGCCCTTCAGACGAGGTTGCTCTCCTATCCACTCGATGTAGGGTGCGCCTGCGAAGATCCAGATAAAGCAGGGAACAAATGTCACCCAGAGTGTAAGCCCAGCTGCGGCTACTCCCATCAGAAAGCCACCTTCTCGATACCCTGCTAAAAACCCCACAAATTCTGTAACCAGGATGAGAGGCCCTGGAGTAGTTTCAGCCAGACCTAAGCCATCCATCATCTCGCCTGTCGTCAACCAGCCAAACTCCAGTACTACATCCTGTGCAAGATAAGCTAGTACGGCATAAGCGCCACCGAAAGTCACAACAGCCAGCTTGGAGAAAAAAGCACCGAGTTCAAGCAAGAATGTATTGTCAGTAAACAAGGCTATTAGCAGTAGAGGAGTTACCCAAGCCAGTAATCCCGCCAGGACAGTTTTTATTGTTGGCCACATCATGGACGGTAGCTCCATCTGTGTAGGCTTTGCGTCTGTATTACTCTTGCTACGCAGAAATCCTGTTATTCCAGCTGCAACTACGATAAGCGGAAAGGACACTTCGAAAAAAAAGATCCCGATAAATGCGGCCAGCGCGATGATCCAGTGCTCGGGTAAGCTCAAGGCACGTTTCGCGACGCGCAGAAGTGCTTCTATAACGATGACAATAACGACCGCCTTGACGCCCAGAAATAACGCATCAATGATAGGCAGTGTGCCAGACACGATGTACAGGCTGGCAAGCACCAATATAACGAAAGCACCGGGTAGGACAAACAATAACCCGGCGACTAAACCGCCCTTGATACCGTGTAGTCTCCAGCCTGAGTAAGTTGCCAGTTGCATGGCTTCAGGCCCTGGCAATAGCATGCAGAAGCTGAGTGCATTTATGTATTGCTTTTCGCTCAACCAACGATTTTCGGCCACAATCTTTTTATGCATCAGCGCGATCTGCGCTGCTGGCCCCCCAAACGACAGAAGGCCAATCTCCAGCCACACCTTGAATGCCTCACGCGAACCGGTAGGTGATTCTTTCATTGTTGTGTCTGATAGGTTGGAAGATGTCATTCAAGCACTCGTCATGGCAGCGGGCCAGTCGTGCTGCTCACCGCTAGCATCTCGGCACCAGCGGTAGAAGACGTCGTAAAGCGTCATGCCTGCATCGAGTTGCTGCAGGTCGCCTCCGTACATTCGTGAGAGGCCCAGAAAAGCCACCAGGACTCCGGCAGATTCTGCCGCCAGATCATGCCGATTGGTATCTGTACCACGCACGATAACGGCAAGTCGTTCAAGAGCTTCGCCTTTCAGACCAAATTCTTGAATCATGGTATCAAAGGTACACTGGTCATCACGGTAGCTCCAGAATACCCCTTCAATATCGAAAGCTGCGCCGTTGAAGCGGTCGGCAACAGTCTCCACAGAGCTTGCCGTTACGTACAGAGATTGGGCGTTTGGGTCGATAAAACGGCGTATTAACCAGGGGCAGGCAATTTGGTCTATCTTGGGTCGGAGACGTGTTACCCAAACAGCTTGTCCTTGTGCATTCCGTTCCGGAAGGATAGGTATCGGCACCAGAGCGTTGTCGGTTTCTACCCGTGCAGCGTAGCCACCCTCAAGCAATTCGGTCTGAATGCGATGGGTTCTTAATATGGCGGCAGCACCTTCACTGAGTTTCAATCCTTTCTGGCAGTACACCACCACATGTGAACATGTCAGGGCTGGGAGCAGCTTAGTAATCGACAAATGCGCACAGCGTATTGCCGAGGGGATCAGATATTCGCTAAGTGCGTAGTCATCGTCGGTACGGACATCAATAATGACAGGTGCGGTTGGCATGCCGAGCAGTCTGGCGAACTGGCGAACGAGTATTTGAACAGGTCACGCCATGTATAGCATCCTCTCCTTTTTCATTGCTCTTGTAGCAACCTGTGTTCAGGATGCTACAAGTGACAGATGGTACAAATGAAGTTGGATGCGATTCTGTGGCTGGCGCCTCACGAGGCGATCGCAGCCCCTCGAATTTAGTTTGCGAGAAAAACCAGTGCCAGTCAACCCTGGTTTTCTATTTGCACCGTTACAGCGCTACTCGACATAGTGTCAGGCTGTCAGCTTGTTTGCGTTCCACCATAGCCACAGCAAGCATCCTCCGGCTATAAAGCATCTGCAACCGAAACATAGTGGTAACCCAACGCATCACATACCGCCTTGTACGTAACGTGTCCGTTGTGAACGTTGAGACCATTGCCTAAGTGCTTGTCATCGAATAACGCCTGCTTAGCGCCTTTGTTGGCCAGAGCCAATGCAAATGGCAGCGTTGCATTGTTAAGAGCAAGAGTAGACGTGCGAGCTACAGCGCCGGGCATATTGGCTACGCAGTAGTGCACCACGCTATCGACAACGTAGGTAGGCTCGGCGTGAGTGGTTGCCTGTGATGTTTCGAAACAGCCGCCCTGATCAATGGCTACATCAACGACAATGCTGCCGCGCATCATTCTGCTGATGATTTCGCGCGTGAGTAATTTTGGAGCAGCCGCACCGGGGATCAATACGGCACCTACAACCATGTCTGAAGCCAGGGCATGAGATTCAATGGCGGCTGCGGTGGAGTAAACACATTTAACTCGGCCTTGATAGTGGTTGTCCAACCAGCGCAATCGATCTACCGAGCGATCTAGAATGGTCACATCAGCCCCCATGCCCACTGCAATCGTGGCTGCGTTATGACCTACGATCCCGCCACCGATAACGGTGACCTTGGCAGGTTCAACGCCCGGTACGCCGCCTAACAATACACCTCGACCACCCTGTGCTTTCTCCAGCACATGGGCGCCGGCTTGAGGTGCGAGTCGACCTGCAACTTCGCTCATGGGCGCCAGCAATGGCAGCCCACCGCTGGCATCTGTCACAGTTTCGTAGGCAATACAGGTAGCGCCAGATTTGACGAGAGCGGCGGTTTGATCGGGATCCGGAGCCAGATGAAGGTAGGTATAGAGAATTTGTCCCTGACGCAGCATCTTGCACTCGGCTGGCTGCGGTTCTTTGACCTTAACGATCATATCAACTGATGCGAAAATGTCAGCTGCACGGGTACTAATGCTGGCGCCAGCGGCACTATAGTCCTCATTCTCAAATCCTATGCCCTCGCCAGCCAGGGTTTCGACCATCACCTCGTGACCCTGCCTGACAAGTTCCTGAACTGATGCCGGGGTTAGACCGACACGGTATTCGTGGTTCTTGATTTCTTTAGGAACGCCAATAAGCATCTTGATTCTTCTATAGTGGTGAAAGTGGAATCACCTATACTAGATAAACGCAGGTAGTTTATTGTGTCTTATATGAACTTAAAGTAGATGAATGGCCTTTTGAAATTTTATTTCTCAGTAGTTATATCTTCCATGCACGGATTTATATAATGACCAATAGCCCCCGAGATTTGAACCGGATCGATCGGCACATATTAAGAATCATGCAGAATGACGGGCGTATTACCTATGCAAATCTAGCGCGCCAAGTCGGCCTTACCACCACTCCGTGGATAGAAAGGGTGAAGCGCTTGGAACGCGAAGGGTTTATCCGTGGCTATTCAGCACGCCTTGAACCGGAGTATCTGGATGCAGGGCTCATCATCTTCGTTCAGATCAAACTCGATAGAACTTCCAAGACAATTTTTGACAGCTTTCAACAAGCCGCCGTTAACCTGCAGCAGGTGCAGGAATGCTATCTCGTGTCTGGTAATTTTGACTATTTGCTAAAAGCCCGTGTAGCTGATATGACTGCCTACCGAGAGTTTCTGGGTGAAACGCTGTTGAGCGTGCCGGGTGTTAGGGAATCCACCAGTATCGTGGTCATGGAGGCGGTTAAGGAAACCCTGAACATTGAGGTCTTTGAATGATCTCAAATTGGCCAGTCATGGCCTCGGACGAAGGCGATTCATTATTCGACTGCCATGATAGTTGTAGAGATGACCGACGTACGAGTCTAGAACACACCCTATATTCTAGATGAACTCACTTCCACAACTCATGGTGGCACCCAACGGTGCTCGGAAATCCAAGACTGATCACGGCCAGCTACCCGTCACGATCCGTGAAACGGTTCAGACGGCAAAAGCCTGTCACCGTGCGGGCGCTGATGCTATTCATTTGCATGTCAGAAACACGGATGGGAGCCATAGTCTGGATGCCAGCTTGTACAGAGAAGCCTTGGATCAGTTGGCTGAGCAGGTTCCTGAGCTTGCGGTACAAATAACAACCGAATCCGCCGGTCAATTCACACCCTTGGAACAGCGGCAGGTTATACGGGATGTTATGCCACACTACGTATCGATTTCGGTAGCCGAAATGCTCAGTGTTAGTTGGCAAAAAGCAGTCGATTTCTACCGTTGGTGCGCTCAGGAAACCATCGCGGTGCAACATATTGTCTATGGGCAAGATGATCTGAACACTCTGAACACGCTACTGGATAACAACGAGTTGTCGCAGCGCAATCTTCAGTTGCTGTATGTGCTGGGAAGATATACTGCAAACCAGGCCAGTGATCCAGAAGATCTTGCGCCGTTTCTGCAGTGGCTCACCCGTAATGATGTTCAAGCCGACTGGGCAGTCTGCGCATTTGGCAAGAACGAGACTCGCTGCCTTCAAGCGGCTCTCAAGGTAGGTGGAAAAGTGAGAGTAGGATTCGAAAATTCTTTCTGGAATTACGATGGGTCGCTTGCCAGAGACAACGCAGAACGCGTCGCAGAAATAAGAAAAGTGATTGACGAAATGCCAACATGATTATCGAGTGAAGGAGTGACGTACCGATAGTATCTTCAGTGATGCCGAATGGTGCCTTACTCTTCACACACACGTAGTCTGATGAAATGCGACGTATTGAACCTTTATGGCGAAACAGGATCTACCACAGGTTCCACATTTGCGACCCTACGCGGTGGTTTCAAGTGTTGCAATGTTACCGCTGTGTCTGTACTAACATTGATCCACCCATTGACTACTATCCACTCCATTATTGAGTCGCCAAGGAGCACCATCCGATGCAGCAGCGTTACCCAGCTTGTCCAGATCAGCAGCATCGAGCCGCAGGTGGCTCTTGGCTGAGCGGCAAGTCGTACCTCAGTACCAGTCCGATCCGATTGCCAAGTTCCAAGTCTGTTACCTGTGCGCTGTTCCTGATTTTAACGGTTCTGGTCAGTGGTGCTGCCACCGCTGAATACAAAGCGGTTCCAATAGAATCACTGAATCCGACTGATGAACACCAGCAGGCGACTGCAGGCGTACTGCAGCTAATGAAGCGGTATCATTACAGCCGGGTGCCAGTTGACAATAAGTTGTCTGAGCAGATCTTCGATCGGTATCTTGAGTCACTGGATCCGCAAAAAAGTTTCTTCCTGGCCAGTGATGTAGAAGAATTCGCGGAGTATCGACGCAAATTCGATGACGCACTCAGACGCGGTCGATTGTCTCCTGTGTTCGACATCTTCAAGCGGTTTCGAGCAAGAGTTGAAGAACGAGCACAATTCGCGCGTAGTTTGCTGACCTATGAATTCGACTTTGCCATCGATGAATCGTATACCTTCAATCGTGAAGATGAGGCTTGGGAGCCCTCGCAAGAGGCTCTCGATGAGCTGTGGCGAAAGCGGGTCAAGAATGATGTCCTTAACTTGCGTCTAGCAGAACAAGTCGAAGATGAGTGGGCGAAAACACTGGAAGAACGCTACGAACGGATGGAGCGGCGTATAAGTCAGCTAACCGCCAATGAGGTATTTCAGATATTTGCTAACGCGTACACCTTGTCAGTAGAGCCTCACACCTCTTATTTTTCGCCTCGCACCTCCGAAAATTTTACTATTAACATGAGCCTTTCTCTGGAAGGTATTGGTGCAGCATTGCAGACGGATAGCGAATATACTGTAGTGCAGCGCATCATCCCTGGTGGGCCAGCAGCGCTGAGTGAACAGTTAAGTGCCGATGATCGAATTGTGGGTGTCGGACAGGGGCTGAAGGAGGAAGTCGTGGATGTGGTGAGTTGGCCGCTGAGTGATGTCGTCGACCTTATACGGGGTCCGAAAGGCTCTACGGTTCGCCTTGAGATACTGCCTGTGGGTGAACCTGCAGGTTCACCGCCCAAGGTTGTCACGCTCGTTAGAGACGAGATAAAACTTGAAGAGCAAGCTGCCAAAAGCTCGGTTATTGATGTTCCCGCTGAAGAGGGAACTCGCCGTATCGGGATCATAGACTTACCTACATTTTATCTGGATGCGGCAGCAAGGGCTGAGGGTTCGTCAGACTATCGCAGCACCTCTAGAGACGTTCAGAGTTTGCTGGAAGAGTTGACAACTAAGGGTGAGGGCGTGGATGGAATCATCATCGACTTGAGGGGTAACGGTGGGGGTGCGCTGGTTGAAGCTACTCAGCTTACTGGCTTGTTCATAGAGTCCGGGCCCGTTGTTCAGATAAAAAACTCTACCGGAGAGCTCAGAGCAGAGGTAGATGACGATCCTGGCGTAGTCTACGACGGGCCATTAGCCGTATTGGTTGACCGTCGTAGTGCATCGGCGTCAGAAATATTCGCAGCAGCCATTCAGGATTATGGTCGTGGCGTTATCGTTGGCGAGCCTACGTTTGGCAAGGGCACCGTACAGTCGGTTGCACCGCTGGATAGGGATGGCAAGCTAGGTCAGTTAAAAATAACGATTGCGCAGTTTTTCAGGGTAAACGGTGAAGGAACCCAACATCGAGGTGTCATACCGGATGTTTTGTTCCCAACGGCGCTGGAAACTGATGCGCTGGGTGAGCGAGGACTGGATAATGCGCTGCCTTGGGAAGAAGTAGCTGCAACCAGCTACGATACCTGGGTAGCCGATAAAACAGATTATTCAGATGTTCAGGCCAGACACGAATCTCGCTATCGCGGGAATGAATTGTTTGGCGTGCTTATCGAGGAATTTGAAGCTCAGCGCGTTGCTAGAGCACAGCGTTCTGTAACGCTGGTGGAGCAAACCAGGCAAGCAGAAATTCTCGATCTGCAAACTGACAGGGAAGAGCGTAACGCGCTTTACCGCGCAGCGGTAGGTGTCTCTGACAGCAGCGATGAGGATGACGACGGTGTTGCTGACATCATCCTTGAAGAGGCTGCCTATGTGCTCGGTGATATCATCGAATTTTCATCTGCGATGTAGCCTTAGCCACTACGAGTGGAAGATGCCAGTACTAACAGCCTATCGATAGCTACGGTGTCTTCCAGTTCGACCGGTTCAACGTCTGACCGGTTGGCTATTGGTTTGGTTGAGCCAGAGCCTTATCGATCTTCCAGCCTTGCCTAACGGCACGCATATTGTGTTTGTTCGCCGTTATCGAGCAAACTTGCCTCTATAATGTGCCTGTCTTTTGCCAGTCCGATTATTTAACGTCAATGAATGTATCAGTCTATATCGCAACCCGATGGTTACGCCCAATTGTCACCTGTTTGGTCACGGTTCTGTTGCTGATTATGGCCGCAGGGTGTTCAGTATTGGGTGGTGGGTCCGTTGAGGAGGCACCGTATGATCTGGTGCAAAAAGATGATCAGTTTGAAATTCGAGATTACGCCCCGGTTGTGGTTGCGGAAACACAGGTAGATGCGGGTTACAAGAAGGCGGGTAACGAGGCTTTCCGAACGCTTTTTGATTATATTTCCGGCGAGAACGATGGCGGGCAGAAGATTGCCATGACTGCACCTGTCATAGCCGAGGGCAGTAGTGATAGCGATGGTGAAACCATTGCAATGACAGCACCTGTAACTTACCAGAAGGATGGGGACGTGTGGCGTTACCGATTCGTGTTGCCTGAATCCTACTCTCTGGAAACGGCACCTCAGCCGTTTAATCCGGATGTAGTGCTGATAGAAACCGAGCCAAAGCGTGTAGCGGCTGTCCGTTACAACTGGCTATCAACTGAAAAGGCCAGAAGCAAAAACGCTTTAGCCTTATTGCAATGGATTGACTCGCAGGGATTCACGCCGCAGTCCTCAGTCCGATTCGCTGGATACAATCCGCCTTGGACTCTGCCACCCTTTCGTAGAAACGAAGTTCTGGTTGATATCGAGAATCCATAGCCATTCTAAAGTCAGGCGGATTACTCTCTTGGTAGTCCCCAAGGGTTGTCAGCGGTACTCGCTGTACGTTTGAAGGCGCCAGTCGCGTCACCTTTGCCGTTGCGAGCGTCATCGTCACCTTGGGTGGCTGGGTGCCCATTGTTCTGATTAGCACTACGTGATTTGCCAGATCCTGGCTTTGAATCGAACTCTGCAGCTTTTTTCTCTCGTTCATCTCTTAGTTGGTCAGCTTCATCCAAGCTCAGTTCGGCTGGTTCGCCCACAGTCTGATCATCTGGGATAATACGATCTCTAGGCGAAAGCTGGGACTGCTCGTATGTTGCCCTAGGCAGGTTTTTGAATGAGTAGAGATAAAAATTTTCCACTTTCTCTCGTGCCCAGTCTGTCTTTTTCAGAAATTTAACGCTGGATGCGATGCTGGGGTTGTTTTTAAAGCAGTTGATATTGAGGTAGGCAGAGAGGATATCGAACCCGTAGTGGTCACTCAGCTCAACCAGCATTTTTTTCAATCCGATGCCATGCAGCGGGTTATTCTTGTAGTTGATATCGTCATTCATGGTGAGGGTTGTTCCAAGTGGCTTGGTTTTTCCTGACTCAGTATCCAGCGCTGTTTGATAGCGTCCAGCGAAGATACGCTACTGACAGCGCTACTAGAGAGGATCGGTAGGAGGTGCCTATCGGTGCAGATAACATGGGTAGACGCGATAAAGACACCGTACTGCCAGCCTTACACGCACGTCGATCCGGTCTTCACGCCCCGGTCGCGCTGGTTGTCATACTCAGGTCAACAGTATAATTGAATCTGCAATGGCAAGGCGTCTGAAATGATCTCCAACCTCTCTGAGCATGTGAATTAGTAGCCGGTGACTTAATCCTGTCCGGCGCGCCTTCTAGATTGAGGCCAGTCAGTGAATGCGATGTGATAAAAGTTGGCGTCTAAGGTCAGGGTAGCATGAGCGCTGAGCTCGTCTAGTGCCTGTCCTAGTGTGTGTACCAGTGTGTGTACCAGTGTGTGTACCAGTGTCTGTCCTAGTGTCTGTCATTGACTAGCTACACGCGGGTATGGCATAAGGATGTTCGCCTTTTGATACACCCTGTTTATGTCAGCCGAGGATAGGAAGGTCGCCGTTCTAATCGGTGCGGGAATGGTTGCCGAGACACATGTTGCTGCCTGCGCAGCAGCCGTAGAAAAAGTACGGCTTAAAGGGGTGCTCTCTAAAAGAAAGAAAAGTGCATCGTCACTTGCCAAAGATGCATCTGTGAAAACAGACGAACACATTTACGTTTATGATTGCATTGGCGATGTGGCTACCGACGACGACGTGGAGTTCGTCATTATCGCAACACCCCCTAATGTACGAGCAGACATTATCAAGCCACTCGCGGAAGCTGGCAAACATATTCTTCTAGAAAAACCAATGGGACGGACGGCGGAGGAATCACGGCAGATTGTCCAGATATGTAAAAACGCTGGAGTTCTGCTGGGAGTTGTATTTCAGCATCGAACGCGTATAGCCTCCAGAAAAGCGAAAGAGATGATTGATGAAGGCAAACTTGGAGAGCTTGCGGTCGTTGAAATTAATGTTCCGTGGTGGCGAGATCAGGATTACTATGACGAACCGGGACGCGGTACTTACGCTCGTGATGGTGGTGGAGTTCTTATCAGTCAGGCCATACACACAATAGACCTGGCGCTTAGTCTCAGTGGTGCTGTCAGTTCGGTGTTAGCCATGATCAGTACATCAAGGTTCCATTGTATGGAATCCGAAGACTTCGCTGTCGTAGGCATCGAGTTTAGCAATGGTGCGGTGGGCTCGCTGGTGGCGAGCACGGCGAGTTTTCCAGGCAAGACAGAGTCCATAACCCTCCATTTTGAACAGGCAAGTTTGCACCTGGAAGCCGGGCAATTACACGTTAGCTCGCGTGACGGTTCAGTGGAGACATTCGGGGAGCAGGCGAGTACCGGTGGGGGAGCAGATCCAATGGCCTTCACACACGAATGGCACCAGGAGGTATTGGAAAATTTTGCTGATACTGTCAGTGGTAAGTCAACGAATTTTATTAGCGGTGAGCAAGCAATGGCTGCACACGAATTTATCGACGCGACAGTTCGCGCGGCTAAAGGCGGTTCTAGGCAAGATCTATGAACATGAGTAGAAACTGTCCGGATCTGACTGTACTAACTCTACCCTAGTGATGCATAAAATTTCGGCCCAGGCGGCCCCACCCGATCTGGACGAGGCGCTCGCACGCGCCGCAACAGACAATGACCCATCCATCAGTATTGTGTCAGCCATCAATGACGTTATGAATGATCCTGTTATTGAGCTGGTTGACATCTGCCTACCACCTCACTTGCATACACGCTATGTTCTGCAAGCACTAGCTTCAGGTAAGCATGTTGTTGCGAAAAACCGCTGGCATGTTCGCTGGCAGAAATCGAGCAGATGCGACAGGCCATCGAGAGTTCTGGGTGTCGTGTCTTTCCCGTGTTTCAGTACCGGTACGGACTTGGTCTGGCTCAGTTATCAGCACTCCAGGCAAGTGGTCTGACAGGACGGGCGATGGTGGCGAGTGCAGAGACACACTGGAATCGTGATGGCGACTACTACGCCGTGCCTTGGCGAGGCACCTGGCAGCATGACAGGGGGCGCAGTGCTGGGGCACGCTATACATATGCACGATTTAATTTGCGACATTCTGGGTTCTGTGGTCACGATTAATGCCTTTACCGACTCGGCGGTTTATTGCTCTGCGCGACAGGGAGGTGTTCCGGTAGCACTACCAGTGGCAAGAGACCATGCTGATTTCCAGTGTTGGTTGCCAGAGTGAGGTGTTCTCCTGAGCACAGGTAATCAAGGGCGATAACATCGTATGGAGATACCTCAACAGGCACAGACTTCTCGTGTTACGCGATACTACCGTCACTCAGGTATGAGTTGAACATGCCTGTAAATAGACGATTGTATTCATCCTGAGATTCGATAATAGGCGATGAGAGAATCAGAACTGTTTAGCCTTGCTACTCAGTCTGGTTCAGGTCATGTAAAGTGCCTACCTCTTCAGAAGTTGCTCTCCAGCCATGGTCGAATTACTTTATACAATCAGCGTTGTTTCTTCGTTTGACCGAACTTTTGCGGTGTTTGCTTGACCATGGACGGGTTTCTGCTCAAAAAACTGCTGTCGATGCTTGTGCATCTCATACCGGGTGCTCTTATTTTATTGTTGTTGATGCTGATAGGCAGGCGATGGTTTCCCCGTTTCTGTAATCTGGCTTCAATCTCAATCTGTTGTGTACTCGTTGCAGCTTCGGTGCCCCCGATCAGTAACTACTTCGTTGCCAAGCTGGAAGACAAGTTCCCGGTACTTGCTGTTGCGCCACCAGATACCGCGATGATTCTGGTTCTGGGGTATGGACACATGTACGCCGAGGGCAGACCGGTTAATTCAGTATTAATGGCAGGAGCACTGTCGAGAGTGGTCGAAGGAGTGCGTCTCTGGAAGACTCAACCGGATAGCTATCTGGCTGTCAGCGGTGCCAGATTCCGGAGTCCTGTGAGTCATGCAGAAGTCATGCAACGAATGGCAATTGAGCTTGGTGTTCCGGCCGAACGAATAATTCTGTTTGATCAGACGCGTGATACAGAGGAGGAGATTCTCAGTGCGATCGAAAGAATTTCGTTAGTACCGTCAGTAGGTGAAAAGGCACGAGAGGACGGTCAGGACGCAAGCGAGCCGGAGGTTACGCGGAGACGGCTGGTTGTGGCCAGTTCAGCAACTCATTTGCCACGAGCCGCACTCATGCTGGATCATCATCAGGCGACGTATTCCATGGCACCGACAGATTACCTGACCGTTGATGCACCCTGGTTTCGTCCTGAAGGCTATTTTATTCGTAACATGGATCGAGCTGTGCACGAATGGGTGGGGATGCTCTGGTACACGCTACGACAGTACGTTCAGCGATCGTGACAGACAACGCATTTTTAAAGCGCTGTACTGAAAAAGCCTGGGTATCGAGCGCGTAACTCTTCTCGCGGATTGGGCAGACAGTGAGTCAATGGGCAGTTTATCGCTGGATCAGGTGCTCCTGGGAAGTTAGTGGTTGAACAGTGATTTTGATCACGTCTGCCAAGTGTATGGCTACAGAACCTCTACAGGTGGGCGATCTTCATAAGATCAGCAGTAACCTGACCAGACGCTTCGCCCATGAATCAACGACCGATCTCCACTGTAGTGCGGCCACTACCCGGTTACGCCGTGCCTTTAGCTTTCGTAGTTTTAGCACTGCTGCTGTGGATAGTGACTGCCATATCAGTGACGTCCCCGCCGACTGCAGAACCGGGGTTGGATGCAGCGAACCCTATTCATGCAGCGCCACGCCTTGTCAGCAGCGTTACGGAAGTAGATTTTGGCACCATCGAGTTGGGTGATAGTGCTTCTGAGAGATTGGTGTTAACCAACAGCTCTATTGATGACGCGGTAATCACCGTCAGCTCAACGTGGCTCAGCGAGCCCGACGCGCTTGCGTTCGAGAGTGATTTTAAAGGCCCGCGCACGTTACCTGCAGGCGATTCTCTTGTTATAGAACTGAACTTTACGCCTAAGGATGCAGGTCACATCATTGGTGCTTTGTATATTTCGCACGACGGTGATTCCAATCTGGACATCTTTACGCTGAGCGGCAACGGGGCATTGTCCGACGCAGCGCTGCCTTCGCTCGGCGGTGCCATGCCGGTCACGGATCCCGCTTTCGGAAAGAGTGAGCTGGCTGGATTTAATAACGTCAAGGCAACTTCATTGCAATTCGGTCCGGATGGTCGCCTGTATGTCGCTGACATGCTGGGTCTGATCAAGGCTTATGAAGTGGAGCGTGAGGGGGCTAACGACTACCGTGTGATCTCTGAGGAGACGATCACGCTTGTCCGGGATATTCCCAATCACGATGATGACGGCAAGCCCAATGCTGCGATCAAAAAACGTCTGGTGACTGGATTGCTGGTTGTCGGTACGGCGTCCAGTCCCATCGTATACGTGGCATCCAGTGATCCGCGCATTGGTGGTGGTCCATCACATACTGAAACAGGGCTGGATACCAACTCTGGAGTTTTGTCGCGTCTGACTCGCTCGGTGAACGGTAGTTGGCAGAAGCTTGATCTTGTTCGAGGTCTGGCGCGCTCAGAAGAGAACCATCACACCAACGGAATGGTGCTGAATGAGGCCACCCAGCGTCTTTACCTTACTGCCGGAGGCAACACCAATGAAGGTGGACCATCCAATAATTTTGCCAATCTACCTGAGTATGCGTTGAGTGCCGCCATCCTTGAGATCGACCTTGGCGCGATTGGAGAGTCAACTTATGACTTGCCAACTCTTAACGACGAAACTCGTCCCGGTACGCAGGATGCGGGTGATCCTTTCGGCGGCAATGATGGGCGGAATCAGGCAAAGCTGGTACCGGGTGGACCGGTACAGGTATATGCACCGGGATTTCGTAATCCGTATGACATTGTGCTTACCGATGAAGGGCGCATGTACACGATAGACAACGGTCCTAACTCAGGTTGGGGAGGCCCACCCGTTGGTGAAGGCCTTGCCGGCAACTGCACTAATGGGCAGAGCGAGCCCGGCGTAACATTTTTCGATTCGCTGCATTTCATTACTGGTCCTGGCTATTACGGTGGGCACCCGAATCCCACTCGCGCCAATCCTTCGAATACGTTCAATTCATCAAACCCCCAATCGCCGGTTAGTTTTGCTAATCCTATAGAATGCGACCTGCGTGGTGCAGGTGGAGCTGCGGCACTAACCACGTTTGGTTTCTCAACCAACGGGCTGGTTGAGTATCGTGCATCCAACTTTGGTGGAGCCATGCAGGGTGACTTGCTGGCTGCCGCCTGGAACAATTCTATACAACGACTGGTACTCAACAACTCAGGTACAAAACTGACTGATAAGGAAGCACTGTTTGCCAATGTTGGAGGATTACCGCTGGACGTCACAGCGCAGGGTGATGCGCAACATTTTCCGGGAACGATCTGGGTTGCCGATTTTGTTGATAAGGAAATTGTCGTGTATGAACCGGTCGACTACGACGGTACTCCGGTAGGTATCTGCGGTGGCACTCCCACTAATGACGACGACAAAGACGGCTTCTCCAATGATGACGAGATTGCTAACGGTACTGATCCGTGTTCGGCGGGAGACTTGCCATCCGATCTGGACGGAGACTTCATGTCAGACCGGATTGATACCGATGATGATGGTGATGGCATAGCTGACATCAACGATCCATTTGCACGTGATCCGAGCAACGGACGCGGTACAGCGCTCCCGGTAACTCACGACTGGGAAAATGATAGTGAATCAGCAGGCTTCATGTTCAACCTCGGTTTCAGTGGTCTGATGAATAACGGATCAACCGAGTATCTTGATCTTTATACCCTCGAAAATCTGACGACGGGGGGAGCTGCCGGCGTTTTCACCATCGATGACATTCCCGCCGGTGATCCACTGGGAGAATGGAACAGCCAGGCTTATGGTTTTCAGTTTGGCATTGATGTCACACCGGCAACGGCACCGTTTACTGTGCATACGCGCCTGCTTTCACCTTTTTCAGGTGCTAGCCTTGGTGGGCATCAGTCCATGGGTTTCTACATTGGTACAGGTGATCAAGACAATTACATCAAGCTTGTCATGAATTCGACTGGAACAACTGGAGGCGTTCAGTTTGCAGCTGAACGTGCAGGCAAGTTCGAACATGTTAAAAATGCTTCTGCTTTGATCTTCGGACAACCACAAGTAGATTTGTACCTGTCGGTAGATCCCGCTGCAGGCACGGTAAACGCGTTCTATCGCAGTGGTGAGAGTGGTGAAATCATCAAGGTTGGCTCTGCCACGGGATTACCCAAAGCCTGGCTCGGGGCTGAAAGTGGACTGGCTGTTGGCATCATATCCACATCTTTCGGTGGACCCGTCTTTGGTGCCACGTGGGATTTCATCCGCGTGACAAACGGGCTCACTGAGGCAACGACAGATGAGGTTGCGAGTGATATCGATGGGGCGAGTGACGTGCTCGCAGGCCCGGCAGGGGACATTCATTTAGCAATCAATGGGGTGATTGCGGTGGAAGCAGAACACGCTGTGTCTAACGTAGCAGCTGCGGGTCGCACCTGGATTGCGGGTAAGCGCAATGGCGCACGAGGCAATGCCTCGATGGTAACCAATCCAGACACGGGGTTGATCCGTTTTAATAATAGCGATACTCCACATTTGCGCTATCAGGTGAACTTTCCAACCGCTGGCAAGTGGAACGTCTGGATGCGTGGCTGGGGTGATGCAGTGGGCACGGAGGGCAAGAGTGACAGTGTGCATGTGGGTATAGACGGCACGCTGGCAGGTGCTACTGCACTGCAAGGTTTCCCGGTGGGTGGTTGGACGTGGTCAAACATGACTCGGGGAGCTGGCAATGCCAGTGTGCAGGTGAATTCACCCGGTGTGCACACCATAGATGTCTGGATGCGTGAAGACGGATTCGAATTCGACGCACTGGTGTTTACGCAGAACAGTGACTATCAGCCAACGGGCATGGGCCCTGCGGAGAATCATGCGGCTGATGGAAATACCGATACAGGTGGAGCTTCGACGGGTGCTGATAGTGGTGCTACAACTGCCGGTATTGACGGAACTGTTACGGGTGTCGTGGATATGAATACGGCAGGTAGCAGTGGTACAGGTACCGATGATGGTGCAGGTGCTGATACTGGAAGTGAGGAAGGTACTGGCACTGCTGGTAGTGCAGGTAGCGACACCGCAGGAACTACTGGAGGCAGCACCACGGGTATCGGTACAGGTACTACAGGAAGTAATGGCGGTACTGACACAGAGGGCAGTACTGGTGGTAACACAGGAGGCGGGAGTAGTCAGCCTGTTCTGAGTACAGTTGGTGTGCCTGGGAAATGGACGACGGTTGCACAGACTCGTGATGATCGTACCGAATCTATTCGCGTGATACGGGATGATTCTCTGTGGCTGTTCAATGGCTTTGACGACGACATTGACATTCGCTCCAACATTGAACGCTACGACTTGAAAGACAATAAATGGACCACCATCAGCAGTACGCTGGATTCTCCCGGTGGTGCGGCCTCGCTGACTCATTCAGGTGCGGTTATCCTTAACGACGAACTATGGTTGATTGGTGGACGACTTGGTGATCATCCGGGCAAGGTAGTTAACAAGATACTGATCTATAATTTCGCAAACGACAACTGGCGTGATGGTCCCACCTTGCCGGGTCCATTTGCAGCTGGCGGCGCTGCGATTGCCAAAGGCCGGCTACACGTTTTCGGTGGTATCGATGCACAGGCAAACTGTGACGTCGATTTGCACTGGTCTCTCGATCCGGCTAATCCGGGCGCTGGTTGGCGTAACCATAGCGCCACATCTCCCATGCCGTTGGCGCGTAATCACTTCTCTACCGTGGTGGTTGATGAGATGATCTATGCGATGGGTGGGCAGCATAGCCATGATAGATGTATCGCCCGTCCAGGCCAGACACAGACAGATTATGTCCATGTCTATGATGCTGCTACCGATAAATGGACACGCCTTGCTGATATGCCGACAGCGCAGTCGCACACTGAGCCGTCTACCTTCGTGTTTAACGGTCGTATCTGGATGGTGGGTGGGCTGGTCAACGGCAATCGAGTCGTGATTTATGATCCAGCTACGAACAAGTGGATAGAGCGCAACGATCTCAAATTGCCAGAAAAGCTTCTCGCGCCAGGTGCGGCGATTGCAGATGGTCGATTGTTTGTGGCAGGAGGTGGTGCACCGAATGTCTACTTCCCAACCCGTAAGACCCGTGTTTTTGTGTTGCCAGGCAGTGATCTGCCAACCGATACGCAGAGCACCGATAACGGTAACGGCGATAATACTGATGATGACGTCATCATAGCGCCGACGGGCGGTGTGCACTCAGCAGTGAACGGTCTGATTGCGGTGGAAGCAGAACACGCTGTGTCTAACGAGGCAGCTGCGGGTCGCACCTGGATTGCGGGTAAGCGCAATGGCGCACGAGGCAATGCCTCAATGGTAACCAATCCAGACACGGGGTTGATCCGTTTTAATAATAGCGATACTCCACATTTGCGCTATCAGGTGAACTTTCCAACCGCTGGCAAGTGGAACGTCTGGATGCGTGGCTGGGGTGATGCAGTGGGCACGGAGGGCAAGAGTGACAGTGTGCATGTGGGTATAGACGGCACGCTGGCAGGTGCTACGGCACTGCAAGGTTTCCCAGCGGGTGGTTGGGTGTGGTCAAACACCACTCGAGGAGCTGGTAATGCCAGTGTGCAGGTGAATTCACCCGGTGTGCACACCATAGATGTCTGGATGCGTGAAGACGGATTTGAATTCGACGCACTGGTGTTTACGCAGAACAGTGACTATCAGCCAACGGGCATGGGCCCTGCGGAGAATCATGCGGCTGATGAAATTACCGATACAGGTGGAGCTACCATGGGTAATGACAGTGGCGCTACAACTACCGGTGCTGCAGGTACTGATACGGGAAGTACCACGGGTGGCACTACAGGAATTGATGGTGTGGAGACGAGTGGCTCTGGTGGCGGTAATAGTGCGACCGCCGGTAATACCGTGGTGATAGAGGCTGAAGCATTTACTACAAACAGTGCAACTGCCAGTCATGCGTGGACGCCCGGATCCCGGCAGGGTTCAAGTAATGGCTCCATGATTACGACACCCGATACAGGTAGCCTCAAAACAGGTGCAACGGGTACGCCAGTGATGCGCTATCAGGTTAATCTACCGACTGCAGGCAGCTGGCGCGTGTGGGTGCGCGGTTGGGGCGATGCTGTGGGTAGTGAGGGCAAAAGCGACAGTGTGCATGTCGGTATCAATGGCACGCTCGCTGGTGCGGCTGCCATGCAAGGCTTCCCTGCAGGTGGCTGGACCTGGTCGAACGCTACACGTGGTAATGACATTGCAACTGTGCAGGTCAATTCCCCCGGGCAACATACGATTGATGTGTGGATGCGCGAAGATGGTCTGGAAATCGATGCACTGTTACTGACAACAGATACTGACTACGTACCGAGTGGCAAGTCGCTGGGTGGTGGCAGTGAGCCACTGTCTGGCGGAGGTTCCAATAGCTCAGGTGCCGATAACAGTAGCCATAGCGAATCACCTCTAGACACATCGGGCGGTACTACCAATGATGCTGCGCGTGCCTCGGGTACGCTGGACTGGGTCGAACGTTCAGGTGCTGGCGGCAGCAGCGCCACCAAGAGGCATGAGGCGGGAGCAGTCGAATATGATGGCAAGCTGTTCCTGCTAGGTGGTCGTGGTAGCCGACCAGTGGATATCTATGATCCACAGACGAAAAAGTGGAGCAAGGGTGCAGCAGCACCGTTCGAAATGCATCACTTTCAACCGGTGGCGCTGAATGACAAGATCTGGGTAGTGGGTGCAATGACGTGTTGTTATCCGAGGGAAGATAACGTCAGCCACATCTGGACATATACTCCAGCATCGAATAGCTGGCAGCAGAGTGCAGCAATCCCACAGGCACGTCGTCGGGGTTCAGCGGCTACAGTGGTACGCGATGGCAAGATCTACCTGGCAGGTGGCAACACGCTTGGGCACGACGGTGGTGCGGTTGACTGGTTCGATGAATTCAATCCTTCAACAGGCATTTGGCGAATATTGCCTAACGCACCTGTAGCACGAGATCATGCGCAGGGCGGTTTGATTGGCGACACTCTGGTGTTGGCTGCAGGGCGGCGCACGGCTCAACCAAACGTATTCGCCAATACCGTTGCACGCGTTGATGTCTATGATTTTGCGACCAATTCATGGAGTCGAACAACTGATATCCCCACCACACGTGCCGGTACTATGGCTGTCACCGTTGGTCAGGAAGTGCTCGTTATTGGTGGCGAATCTGGCGGTAGAACCCCTGCTCATGATGAAGTCGAAGCGTATGACATCGTGACTAAAAACTGGCGGGCACTTAAGCCACTTCAAGTGGGACGTCATAGTGGTGGAGCAGTACGATTAGACGATGGTGTGCATGTAGTGGCTGGTGCCACGACGATTGGTGGTGCCAAGGAGACTGCTTCGCATGAGAGTTTGAGTATCGACTGAAGTACCAGCGCACTCTCTAACAGAGAGCGCAGAATCTGACAAATCCACCACCAGGGTTTATTGAGGATCCCTATCCTCCGTATCGCAAATTGCGTGAAGAAGCGCCGCTCTTGGTGCAACCAGATGGTACTCGCCTCGCCATAGTAACGTAGGCGACTGTGCGAATAGAATCCTGTGCGGACAAAATTGTTGAGTTTTCCGAGTCAGATTAAAGGCTTGCTCGGACCCCATGATTCTACAACTATCGACGACTGAGCAAGATCGGTCTACCTAATGGAAAGGAATAATATTGCAGCATTTGCGCTGCCTCACACCGCCCCCCTAGAATTATACATTGACCCTGTGGAATCACACCTGATATCTTAGTTCATTAATCAGATATATCTGACTCACTTGAAGGAAGGCGAAGCAATTCAATCCCTTACCGATCAACCCCAGTCTCTGACCCATGTTCTGACCGGTATCACGCTCGATCCCGGGGAATCGCTGGTTTCCCAGATATACCGTATTTTGTGGGATGCACTGGTCACTCTGAAGATACTGCCGGGGCAGCTAGTGTCGGAAAAGGAGATTGCCGCTGTGCTGAACGCCAGCAAGACTCCGGTGCGCGAGGCCCTGATTCGGCTGGAAGAGGTGGGGCTTGTAACTGTGGTGCCGAAAAGCGGTACTTATGTCACCTCTATTCGCATTGATGCTTTCATCGAAGGCTGTTTCACTCGCCTGCAACTTGAAACAGGTGCGGTACGCCGCGCTGCAGAGAGGAGCGGGATGGAATACCACGTAGAGCATATGGAATTGATTCTGGACAAGCAGTCTGAAGCGCTTGAGAAAGAGAACTACATCGGGTTTGCCACTCTGGATGACGATCTGCATAAATCGTTTTTTGCTGGTGCAGGGCTTCAGGGTGTCTGGCATTTTTTGCAAAAGACACAAGCTGATGTGAACCGTGTAAGGCACTTGAAGCGCCTCACCGGTATCCGACGCGGTACACAGGTTATGCAACAGCACAGAGATATCGTTGACGCGATCAAAGCCGGAGACTCCAATGGTGCTGGTGATGCGCTGGTAGCGCATATCGGTTCGCTGGAATCAGAAATAGAAAAACTGACTGAATACCCTGAATTACTGGCGTTTATCGAAAATCAGAACGCCCCCTTCAAGCGCAAATCTCCAGGCAAGCGAAGTGCCCGGTCGATCCACTCCCAATCAGGCAGCTAGCGTAACAACTATGTCTAACGTTATTCTGAAAAACATAGTCAAAAACTATGGTGATATTGAAGTAGTTCATGGCATAGATCTGGAGATAGCACCTGAGGAGTTCGTCGTGCTGGTTGGCCCGTCTGGGTGTGGTAAATCGACCACGCTGCGAATGATCGCCGGACTCGAGGAAATCACGGCAGGGGATCTGAGTATCGATGATCGTCTGGTCAACAGAGTCGCTCCAAAAGATCGTGATGTTGCAATGGTCTTCCAGAACTACGCGTTGTATCCGCATCTGAATGTTGCCGAGAATATCGCTTTCGGACTGCGTATTCGCAAGGAATCAAAAGAACACATCGAAAAATCTGTAGAAGAGGTGGGCTCCATCCTCGGCCTTGCACCCTATCTGAAGCGTCGGCCAGCTGATTTGTCAGGCGGGCAGCGGCAACGAGTGGCGATGGGTCGTGCGATCGTGCGGCGTCCCAAGGTGTTCCTTTTCGATGAACCGCTGTCTAACCTTGACGCAAAACTGCGCACGCAAATGCGCGCTGAAATAAAGCGTCTACACAAACGATTAGGAGCAACTAGCGTCTACGTGACTCATGATCAGGTTGAGGCCATGACGCTGGCTGATCGTATCGTGGTCATGAATGCAGGAATAATTGAACAGATTGGTACTCCGATGGATCTATTCATGAATCCAGCGAATACCTTCGTGGCAGGGTTTATCGGCTCACCGCCGATGAATCAATTTCAGGGAGAGATTAAACACACATCAACAGGTTCGCAGGTGCAAGTGCACGATGTCGCCTTTAACCTTCCCGAGTCCATGGTGGTTGACGATGGGCGTCAGGTGATTGTTGGCATTCGCCCGGAACATCTGTCGTTAAACGCCAATGAGCACTCTTCAGAGATACCCATTTCTCTTGACCTGGTAGAGACGCTGGGATCAGAGGCGTTACTACATGCAACGGTGGGTGGTGAGCCTTTTATTATGAAAACTGAAACACACGGGGATATAGATCATCTACAGGCTGTTACTGAGGTTCATGCGCCGGCTCAGCATATCAAGCTGTTTGATGCTCAAACCGGCTTGGCTATAAAAGACCAGAGCGCGGCAGAGCACTCAGGCTCGAGAATTTTAAACTCGTGAGTTCCGAAAGTGATAAGCAACACGGACATGCGGCCGTTAGAGCGCGTCCAAAACGGTCTCTGAAGGATAAGCTGGGCTGGTTCAGTGATCACATCAGGAACGAATGGCAGATTTACCTGATGCTGCTGCCAACCGTGGTCTGGATGATCGTATTTTTGTACAAACCCATGTACGGCCTGCAAATAGCGTTCAAGGACTATTCGATATTTCGAGGGGTCGCCGCAAGCCCTTGGGTGGGCTGGGAACACTTTGGAACACTCTTTTCCAATGATCAATTCCTCAGGGCTGTCTCGAACACCATAAAAATCAGTGCCCTGAATCTGTTGTTCGGATTTCCTGCGCCGATCATTCTTGCATTGATGTTCAACGAAGTACTGCACGCTGTGTACAAGCGTACGGCGCAAACCATCGTGTATCTGCCGCATTTCATATCAACCGTCATCATTGCCGGAATCGTGACCACAGCGTTCTCGCCCACTGCCGGCGTTGTCAATACGGTGATGGGATGGTTCGGTCTGGATTCCATATACTTTTTGACCAGGCCGGAATGGTTTCGCCCAATCTTCGTAGGCACAGGCATTTGGCAGGAAGCAGGCTTTGGTTCCATCGTGTTCCTGGCAGCTATCGCCGGGGTAAATCCGTCCCTGTATGAAAGCGCGGTAGTCGATGGGGCTAGCCGGTGGCAGATGATGTGGAAAATTACCATTCCATCCATCCTGCCCACTATCATCATTATGCTGATCATTCGTATCGGCAGCATTATGGAGGTCTCGTTTGAGCTGATTATTCTTCTGTATCAGCCAGCCACATGGTCAACCGCCGATGTCGTGAATACATTTGTCTACAGGCAAGGATTGCAAAGTGGGCAGTATGATATGGCGGCCGCCGCCGGACTGTTTAACGCCGCTGTAGCATTCGTGCTTGTAATGACAGCCAATACATTGTCGCGTCGTTATTCGCGCACGTCACTGTGGTAATCGAACAATGGCGATGAGCATGAATCTCTATTCACGTGGCGACAAGATATTTGCCGTTGCTACGTCAATCCTGATCGGGATGTTCACGGTCGCCACCCTATATCCGTTCATCTATATCGCGGCGGTGTCTTTCAGTGGTGGTTTCGCGGCAGCGGCGGGCAAGGTGGTGCTAACGCCAGTGGATTCCACATTAGCGGCATACAAGTATGTACTGTCCGAGCCGAAATTCTGGATGTCTTATCGGAATACGTTCATCTATACCATTGGCGGCACGATTATGAGTCTACTGATCATCATTCCGGGTGCCTACGCGTTATCAAGACCCCAGTTGATAGGTCGTCGATTCTGGAATCTGTTTGTCGCATTTACTCTTTGGTTTAATGCCGGACTCATTCCGTTTTTTCTGAATATGCGAGATCTGAATTTGCTCGATAGCTATATCGGTATCATTATCGGCTTCGCGGTAAACGCGTTCAATCTGATATTACTCAGGAATTTTTTCGAAGCCTTGCCGCAGAGCTTCGAGGAGGCAGCCCGGATGGACGGGGCTAACGACTTCCAGATCTTGTGGAAGGTATACCTGCCGTTGTCCAAGCCCGCTATCGCTACCATCACACTGTTCTGTATCGTTTCTCGCTGGAATGGATTTTTCTGGGCAATGGTGCTACTACAGAGCGAAGAGAAAATTCCTCTACAGGTATTTCTGCGCCACACCATCGCATTCCTGTCGGACGATCAGGAGTTCACGGCAACGCTTTCTACTCAGGCTTACAGTGTCGAATCGGTGACAGGTGCCATTATAGTCTGCTCCATCATTCCCGTATTAATTGTGTATCCGTTTATCCAGAAGTACTTTGAAAAAGGAATACTCCTTGGCGGCGTCAAGGAATAAACGTGACAAGAAGTCCAAACAGCAACCCGGTAGGAGGGTGTAATTCATGAAACCAAGAACGCTATTAGTAGCAATGCTTGCCAGTTTTGCCGTGACGTCTGTGGCGACAGCTGATGAGCAATACAAGATTGTCGATGAGCCGCTGGAACTGAGTATCCAGATGAATCACAAACGCTATCCTGTCTATCAGGAGGACTGGCCGGTAGAACAGGAAGCAAGAGCACTGACTAATATCCATCTGAAGGATGTGACTGTTGGTGCTAATATGCGTACCGACAGCGAAAATACCGGCAAGACCGAAGCGCTGAATCTGATGCTGGCATCTGGCACGATTCCGGATATCGTTGGCTCCAGCCGCATTAAGGATTTCGTGAATCAGTATGGTCCGGAAGGTGCTTTTCTGCCGTTGAACGATCTGATTGATGAACATGCGCCAAATCTGAAGAAGTTTTTCGACGAGAAGCCGGAAATCAAGGCAGCACTCTCCGCGGCCGATGGCAACATGTATTACATACCGTACCTGCCCGATGGCAAATACGGTCGCGCCTACTTTATCCGCTATGACTGGCTGGACGCGTTGGGCCTGGACATGCCGGAGACGGTGGACGAGTTTGAAGCCACCTTACGTGCATTTAAGACACAAGATCCGAATGGCAATGGTGAAGCCGACGAGGTGCCATACTTTGCGCGCCAATGGCCGGAATTGATCCGTCTTGTCACTCTGTGGGATGGCCGCTCTTCTGGTTCTGACACCTACCATGATTTCATGGTTGAAGGAGATGAGATCAAACATCCCTATGCCGGCGAAGGCTATCGGGAGGGGATAAAAAATCTAGCTCGCTGGTACGCTGATGGTCTTATCGATGCGGAGATCTTTACTCGTGGTAGCTCGTCACGCGAGTTTCTGTTGTCTGAAAACCTCGGTGGTGCCACTCACGACTGGTTTGCGTCAACCTCAGGCTATAACCGTTTGTCTTCAGATATAGAAAACTTCTCTTTCAAGGCTTTTGCACCACCTGCCTCAATATCTGGCAAACGCGTAGAGGAGCATCGACGTATCCCGATCAAGCCTGACGGCTGGGCTATCGGTGGAACCAACAAGCACCCGGTCGAGACGATCAAGTATTTTGATTTCTGGTTTACAGAAAAAGGTCGTCGTCTCGCAAACTTTGGAGCAGAGGGTGTTCAGTACGATATGGTCGATGGAAAGGCAACGTTCAAGGATTCTGTGCTAAACAGTGACGAGCCGGTTAATAACCAGCTCTATGCAGTGGGCGCGCAGTTGCAAGCGCGAGGCTACTTCCAGGACTACGACTACGAGACTCAGTGGTCTAACGAGTATGCACTGGAAGGTATAGCGCTGTACGACGAAGGCGATTACCTGATCGATCAGTTTCTGGGTGTGTCGTTTAACGCCGACGAACAGAAGGTGTACGACAAATACTGGGGCACAGTACGCGACTACATGCTAGAGCGCCAACAGACCTGGATTCTGGGTACAGGCGATGTAGAAGCTGAATGGGATGAGTACATTGAGCAGCTCAACAAGAAAGGTTTGAGCGAGGTGCTTGAAGTCATGACAACGGCCTACAAACGCCAGTACGGCAAGTAGTACTCCACAAACTCGGAGTGTTCACATCACGTTTATCGTGTGCGAATGCTCAGAGCTAAACAAGGGGTAGTGCTCTACGCGCTACCCCTTTCAATACCAGACTATATGACTGTACAGCCATGCGAAGTGATGGACATCATGAAAGAAAACTAGCCATGCTGGACGAACCTGCAGCGGGTCGTCTCACCATTCAGTATTCGCCTGTATCCGAAACGCTTGTACCGGAGAATCCTCCCAGATTTACCTGGTTACCCACGATAGAGGATGGCGCTGAATACATACTGCGTATATCTAAAGACACAAGCTACAGTACTAGCGATACGCTGGTGTTCGACGGTATAGCGCTAAATTTTTTTACTCCCGATACAACCTTAGCCGCCGGTACCTACGTCTGGTCGTATGCTGTGTGGTCCAGCGACACTGAAAGGCCTGTTACTGCCTGGAGTAGTGATCGGAAATTTTCCGTAGAACCTGACCTACCTGAAACACCATTACCTTCACGCAGTACAAGGTTTGCCCAATCGAACCATGACCACCCACGTTTGTGGATGAACAAGGATCGCATTGCCTCTTTCAAGAAGAATCTTGCCAAGGATCCTGCCTATTGCACCTGGGATGTTTTCTACGCTAAGTCTGTCAGCCCATGGCTGGAGCGTGTGGTCATGTCAGAGCCTGCCGGCTACCCAGAGCACAAGCGCGTTGCCAGTGTCTGGAGACAAACTTACATTGAGTTACAGGAACTTATTTATGCCATTCGTCATTTGGCCGTGGGTGGCAGAATTACAGACGATGCCGCACTAACAGCTCGCGGCAAGGAATGGTTGCTCGAAGCAGCAGCGTGGAATCCTTCTGGTACTACCTCTCGCAGGTACACGGATGAATGGGCCTTTCGTGTTAACGGTGCCCTTGCTTGGGGATACGACTGGCTATACGACGAACTAACTCCTGAGGAGCGGGATCTGGTACGTACCGCATTGTTGCTGCGCACGCGCGAGACTGCCGATCACATTATCAAACATGCCAATATTCAGCTTTTTCCTTTTGACAGTCATGCAGTCAGAGCAGTATCAGCGGTACTGATTCCTGCATCCATCGCGTTGCTCGACGACGAACCCGAAGCGGAAGGATGGCTAAATTACGCCATTGAGTTTCTGTCCACTGTGTATACGCCATGGGGAGATGCGCAAGGGGGGTGGGCTGAGGGGCCTCACTACTGGATGACTGGCATGGCTTATTTGATAGACGCGGTCAACCTACTCAAAGGCTATACCGGAATAGATCTATATCGACGGCCATTTTTCCAGAAAACGGGAGATTTTCCGTTGTTTACCAAATCCCCTGATACCCGACGGGCCACTTTCGGTGATGACAGCACCATGGGCGATCTACCGTCTTTGAAAATTGGATACAACCTGCGGCAGTTTGCAGGAGTCACAGGCAATGGCGCCTATCAGTGGTATTACGATGAGATCAAGCGCAATGATCCGGGTACTGAAATGGCCTTCTACAACTACGGATGGTGGGACCTGAATTTCGATGAGCTGGCCTACCGCACAGACTTCCCCATCGTGGAAGCACAGCCACCTGCAGCTGACGACACACTACGCTGGTTTGAGGGTGTTGGCTGGGTGGCAATTCAGACCAGCATGGCAGACCCGGCAAACCATATCCAGTTTGTGATGAAGTCATCCAGATTCGGTTCGGTCAGCCACAGCCATGGTGATCAGAATGCGTTTTGCCTGGCAGGTTTCGGTGAAGATCTAGCTATACAGTCGGGCTACTACGTGGCGTTCAATAGCACCATGCATCAGAACTGGCGACGTCAGACACGCTCCAAGAACGCTATTCTGGTTAATGGAAAAGGTCAGTACGCTGGTAAGGATAAAGCGCTGGCCATGCGTTCTTCCGGGCAAATCGTAGAGGCTGCCCGGCACGACGATCACATCTACATACAAGGTGATGCCACCGCGGCCTATCAGTCACTTAGTCCGGAGGTAACGAGAGTGCTCAGGGATGTCTATTTTGTTAATAACAGCTATTTCGTCATTGTTGATGCCGTTGACGCTGACAGTCCGGTGTCTATCGATTGGTTGTTACACGCCAACTTACCGATGGATCTTAGTGCAACTACTTTTCGGTACTCGGGGGAGAGAGCTGGCTTTTACGGTCAGGTTCTGTGGTCAGAAGCGGGTGCTCCGACAATCTCACAGATGACCGAATTCCTAGATGTTGATCCGGTGGACTATGAAGGGTTGCCAGTGAGCACTTGTCTTACAGCGCGTTATCCCAAAGCTGTCAGGCACCGTATCGCTACGTTACTCGTGCCGTATGCGATCGACAAGCCACAGCGAATATTCAGTTTTCTGGACGATCAGGGTTATGACTGTGACCTGTATTTCACAGATTCTGAAGATCGTAGTTTCAAGATTGTGGTGCCGAAAACATTTGATGTCGGCTCGTGAACATCCGACATAATCGATAGCACACGCACACGCACACGCACACGCACACGCACACGCACACGCACACGCACATATAGTTATTTCAGATAGAGGCAAACATGAATTTAAAAGGTAAAACAGCAATCGTCACTGGTGGTGGCCGAGATATTGGTAGAGCAACCGCACTGAGATTGGCAGCGGCAGGCGCGAATGTCGTTATCAACTACCACAGCAGCTCCGATGGGGCTACGTCTGCCATGGCGGAGATCGAAAAAAACGGCGGTGCCGCTATCGCGCTTCAGGGCGACATGACCAACGCTGCTGAGGTGCGGCAACTGGTATCGGCCACGATGGATAAGTTTGGTGGCGTGGATATACTCGCGCACGTGACTGGTGGTCTGGTGGCGCGAAAGCCTCTGCCTGAACTGACGGTGGAGCACTGGCAAACCGTGATGGATCTCAACGCTACCTCGTTCCTGCATCTTGTTAAAGCTGCATTGCCCAATATGGTCAACGGTGGATCTATCGTAGTCACAGCTTCTCAGGCGGGGCGTGATGGTGGAGGGCCGGGTGCAATCGCTTATGCTGCATCGAAAGGCGCCGTCATGACTATGGTGCGAGGTATGGCTAAGGAACTGGGTCCGGATATCCGGGTAAATTCAGTGTGTCCAGGCATGATTGACACTGATTTCCACAATACATTTACCAAGTCAGAAGTCAGAAAGAATGTGGCGAACGCCACGCCGTTGAAACGAGAAGGCTCATCAGAGGATGTAGCCAATCTGATCGCCTACCTTGCTTCTGACGACGCAGCATTTGTTACAGGTAGCAACGTGGATATAAACGGCGGTATGTTGTTTTCCTGATCCGTTTCCTCACACGATTTTCTATGCATGGTATCGCCCTATGAAAATCACTGACGCCAAGGTTTTTGTCGGAGGTCCCGGCAAAAACTACGTCACCTTGAAAGTGATGACTGATCAAGGCATATACGGGCTGGGTGATGCCACTCTAAACAATCGCGAAACCCTGCCAGCAGCCTATCTGAAGGATTACCTGATTCCGAATCTTGTGGGGCGAGACCCGCGCAACTCAGAGGATATCTGGCAGTACTTTTTCCGAGGCGCCTACTTCCGTCGTGGGCCTGTTGCCATGGCGGCATTTGGTGCTATCGATATGGCCCTGTGGGACATAAAGGCGAAGCTTGCCGGTATGCCCCTGTACCAGTTATTCGGTGGCAAGAGTCGAGACGGCGCGTTGGTATACGCGCATGCTACAGGTGCCGATCTCGAGAGTCTGATGGATTCGATTGCGTTCTATCTGGCGCAGGGTTATAAGGCTGTGCGTGTTCAATGTGGCATACCAGGTATGCCCAGTGCGAGTTATGGCGTGAGCGGTAAAGGATCGCCAGACGAACAGTTCATTACGGACTTCAGTGGCGTGCATCCTAAAGAGGAGGTCTGGGATACTGACCGGTACATGCGCTACATGCCGGACGCTTTGCTGCGTATACGTGAGCATTTTGGTTCTGAACTGAAAATTCTGCACGATGTGCATCACCGTCTGCTTCCACGAGAAGCCGCTGAATTCGCAAAATCCGTGGAGCCTGTTGGCCTTTTCTGGCTTGAAGATCCCACACCAGCAGATGATCAGGATGCACTGACGTTATTGCGACAACACTCAACCGTGCCAGTTGCCATTGGTGAGGTATTTAATTCAATCTGGGATTGCAAGCAGCTTATAGAGAACGAGCTCATCGATTTCATACGTGTGGCTGTGACTTACGCGGGGGGCATAACGCACGTTAAACGCATCGTGGATCTTGCAGCATTACATCACGTTAGAACCGGCTTTCATGGTGCTCCTAGTCATTCGCCATTGTGCATGGCAGCTCAGGCACATTTAAACGTCTGGGCGCCGAACTTCGGTATACAGGAATACCTGACTCTGGGTACAGAAGAGTGTGACGCTCTGTTTCCGTCGGAGCACCGTATGGAGCAGGGCATGATGTATGTCAGCGAAGAACCGGGTCTGGGTGTGGATTTTGATGAGAAAGAGGCAGGTTTGTACGCTTATAAACCAGGCAGTCATCCGGTAACACGACTTACAGACGGTACGCTCTGGAATTACTAGCGGTTGTACCTCAGTCGTGCGTGGCGCTTGACCTTCGCCTCCGCCGGACTGGTTGCGCTTGTATACGCGCTGATAATCCTGGCCACTCGTCGGATTTATTCAGTTCTTGCGCAGGAGACACAGCTGGCACTACTGAGCTTTCTGCCGGTTCTGCTAGTCATACCCTTTCCGCGAGTGTCCAATGCTATTTGCGGTAACGTGCTACGCGCATCAGGGGATACTCGCTCATCCATGAATATTCGTTTGGGAGCAAACTGGCTGTTTATGGTCCCCGTAACTGCTTTATGCGTGCTGGTTCAAGATTTCTCTGCGACCTGGGTGTTCGCTTTATTCTTGTGTGAAGAACTAGTCAAGTTCCCATTCTTCCACCGCCGCATCTGGAGTAAGGAGTGGCAAGTACGTAAGGCGTAATAGATTTGGACAGCAATCGAAAGACAGGATTGAGCAATTGGTCTGTTTTGAACCCATTGACGATGTGCGGTAAAGGGTATCCATCAAACCGGATGTGACCATTCTGAGAATATTCCGCTTATGAGCAGCCTTGAACCTGTTTCAACACTATCTAAAGCAACGAATCATCGGTGAGTGTCAATTACGGTTTGCTGGAATGGAGACTCTCTCACAACTCACAGTTACCATGCTTTATGCTGGTGACCAATGTGATCTAAACTAGACGAATTGAGCTCAACAGGGCTTTATCCAAAAAAACTGATAGCCGATGAATTCCAGAGACAAGTTTCGACAACAGAAGCTGGCAGAAGCAATTCTGCCTTTCTTCAATAGATTGAGTTCAGAGAATGGCCGTGATGGGCAGGCGATGCTGGTTTGTCGCCATCTTTTGTCGCTGAATGACAAAGCCATTGAAGATATACATTTAGACCCCTTTCTTAAAGTATGGGCATCCAATCACCCCGAAGAAGAAGTGCTCAATAACGGTGAGTTACTGCGGGCACTCAGATCGGTACGCAACACACTATTGACACGTGTAGAGGACAATCCTAAGTCTTGTGATAGCACAAACAGTCAGCAAGTGCACCTGCGAGTCATTCAGGGCGGTTTGTCCAAAAACCCTGACATCCCCTTTGTTGACATGGAGCAAGTGGTTCACGAAATCGAGCTCTAGCCACCCGATAGCTCGTGTCAGGTTCTTCGTATCCTGACCACTTTCATGCTTTCGAACTCCATACCTGATACATATTCATTGTGCGGATAGTAGGTAAGATTAACTGAAGCTCCTTGCAAACTTCGATACTGCTTTTTGCGATTGTATTTGAAGGGTACGTCATAGCCGTCGAGCATCAAGGTATTCCTGAACCACTCACCGCTCTCGCGTTGAACATGGCTAATGACCTTGGCTGAATCGAGTTGATTCAACTGCTCGTTTTTTTTCAACAGCTTGTTTACGTCTGATTTCACGTTGACGGTATTCCTTGATGCCATGATGCATCAATAGTGTAAAGGTTTGAGAGTAGTGTTTAAATAGGGAGCGCGGCTCCGGTCTTGCATGGTTTAGTGAAAGCTGTGTCTACCCCGATCGTCAGTTTCGCACTATTGCCTGGTAACAGGGCAGACGCCCATAGGCAATCCCATAGGCAATCGTTGACAGAAGCAGAAGCAGAAGCCGAAGCCGAAGCCGAAGCCGAAGCCGAAGCCGAAGCCGAAGCCGAAGCCGAAGCCGAAGCCGAAGCCGAAGCAAGAGCAGAAGCAAGAGCAAGAGCAAGAGCAAGATTAATACACGCAGATGGCAGGTATGAAACTGGACTCACGGTCTCATCAGTCGCTTCAGATGGATGAGCATAAAAGGCATTTCGTTTTTGGGGACATCCACGGTCGACATGCTACTTTTATGCAATTGCTCGGCATGATTGGTTACGATGCCGCCACTGATGTCATCTACTCTGTAGGGGACTTGATAGACCGAGGTCCGGCGTCAGCCGCAGTTGTCGAGTTCTTCCAGCAGCCACATTGTCATGCGATTCTTGGAAATCACGAGCAGATGGTGCTTAATCCTCGTGATTGGGAGGCTGTCTGGACGGGTGCGTATGCTGGTGGGCGGGCAACACTTCGTTCGTTAGAGGCGCATGGTCATTCGCGAGATTGGCTGGTTCGATATTGTGCCACGCTGCCAATATGCCTGGACGTAGGGGACGATACGCAAGCGTCTGCCTTTCGACTGTTACATGCCGAGTGTCCCCTTGACTGGACAGAATCCCGTCTTGTCAGGTATCTGGCAAGTGGTAGCAGACACGACATCGCAGAGGGGCGCTTGCTTTGGGGGCGAAAGGACGTTACGCAGGTTTTAAACGCACTTGCAAAAACGGGAAGTACAGACGGCGTAGAGATCGCTGACTCACGATCAATTCGTACGGTTTTTTGCGGACACACGCCTGTTATCAATGTGATAAACGCATCCTCCGTGTACTGGATCGATACTTATAAAGGTGGTGTAATGAGCTGCATGAATCCCGTGAGCAAGAAGGTATTTCAGACCCCTCTTGCCGACGCCGATACGCACTGGCGGTAAACGATTGATCCTAGATGTCTTGTCCGCACCAACATTACTGGATGAATGTTTCAGTCATACGTTGTGCTGAAAGACCCTTTCACCTTACGTGCGAACACATCGACCGAGGTAGTGGGTCTTAAACTGTATACCTGCTCACAAATTACGACAGGGTAATTCAATCGCAATGGTTAGAACCATTCTGAGATCTACTATTTACTCAGAATGCGTCCAATCCCAGCATTTAATCCGTATCGCCATTGTGGAATATAAAGCACTATGAAGTTACCTCTTACTGTCGCGCTTGCGTTCTTGTTGGCACCGATGCTGACGAATGCACAAACAGTGCAGCAAAGTGACGTCGACGTGTCTGTTGCGTGCACCGCTTATGGAACGTCCATTGGAGATGCTCAGACTCAATTCAGTGCCGAGTGTCCCTGGCGAATCCGGGAAACCTGCGATCCAGTGGCCACAGATAGCTGGGCATGTTCCACCCATGTCATTTCTAATTCGGTTAATGTCCTGAGTGAGACGGGTGCGGCTGCCAGCGTAGCGGCTACTAACGCAGACCCTGCGGATTCACCAGCGACTACGGTAGTGGGCGGCGACGTCTGCACAGCTTTTGGCTCAGCCATTAGTGATGCACAGACAGCATTCAGCGCTGAATGCCCGTGGCGAACAAGACAGACGTGTGAACCATTGAATGAAGGAGGGTGGGCCTGCTCCACCGCGGAGATCAATTCGTCAGTCGATTCATTGATCGCATCAACTGAAACACCATCCAGCACACCTGATACACCCAGCACACCCAGCACACCCGACACACCTGATACACCCAGCACACCCAGCACACCCAGCACACCCAGCACACCCGATACACCCAGCACACCCGACACACCTGATACTGCAGGTAATCTGGCTAACAAGTCTGGTACGCTTCAATTACAGGCAGAAGATGTTTCGTACAACAGTTCACTGTGGAGACCGAGCGAAGGTGGCCTGGTGTATACAGGCGCTAACAGGTACCTGCTTACCAGCAGGAACAACGACGCCAATCTTGTTTTCAATTTCACGATTCCGGTACCAGGCACCTATCAGTTCACTATGCGTTCTCGAGCAGGTACGGGTAATGACCCATCTGAACCACCTAACGATATCTGGTTGAAAGTACCTGGCGAGCAGTGGCTGAAGGTTTATATGACTCGCGATGGTGCATGGCATGTAGATGCTATAGGTGAGCGTAATAAATTCCACTCGCGTGAATTAAATACATACGAATTGCCGGCTGGCTCATTTCAGGTAATCGTGTCTGGACGTTCTAAGGGGCATGTTGTCGATTGGGTCGCCATGCAGCAACAAGGTGTGCAGTTTAAGGAGCCGCAAAACGTATCAGTGGTAGACAACCAGCCGTCAGGCACGACAGATTCAACAGCTGTACGCGGTACTGGCAAGATGAACTCGCGTTACAAACCGGGTGATCTAGTTATCATTGCACACGACAGCGGCCCCGATACTGATGATATGCAGGCTATTGTGGCTAACAGAATGATTATGGATGCTAACCCAGCCGTGAATCATGTTTTGGTTGGTGCGACACAGGGACACCAATGGCCTGACCCGACGGCTGGCAGTGAGTCACACACGCAGTCGCTCTTTCCTGACTGGATAAATGCCAAAGCCAGTACTAGCCGCACTACAAGCTTCGATGGAACCTCTGTTATCAAGGTGTCTGACCGGGTTGCGGAGACGTTAAACAACGGTGGAACAGTGCACATTGCAGAGGGTGGTCCTAGCGACTTCACAGCGGAGATACTTCGAGTACTACAATCGCGCGGCGTGAATGCATCCAGCCTGAAAAGAATCAGGGTAGTTCAGCATAGCGCCGGGTCTAGTGCATGGAACGAGCAGCAGACGAAAGGTTCTAACATGGCGCTGGTCAAGTCTGCCGCTACGTGGGTGCCGATTGCCAATGGCAATGTCGGTGGCAATGCATCGGCTGATTTTCAAGAGCCTGCTGGTTCCTCCATGTGTCAGCGATTCATGAGGTCCGTTTCGGGAACTCGCTATGCAACTCAGTGGGCATGGGCCTATTCTAAAATCGGAAATTCCAGAAAATGCGATCAATCAGATTCAGTAGAGCTTTTGTATATTCTTAATGACACGTCAACTCGCACTTTCGACCAGTTTTTAACTCAATATCGTTAAAAAGTATGCAGCATCTGGTCGGTTGCACTATAACGTTTCAAGCGTGAGTGTTCTCCGAGAAGCCGTCACGCTTCGAAACGGTTGGTCAGAAAGTACTGTGCTAACCATATTACTTGTGAACTGGATAACGTTCGACAGGAGGGGCCGCTATGGCCCCTTGAGACAGTACGGCTTATTCGAGAGCTATCGTAGGTATTTACGAATAGCCAAGAATGCCTACCTATGAAATATTGCATCAAGCTTGCGGCTGGCCAACTGGCCTACAGAGTTCCTCGACACAACACTCATGACGTGTATACGATATCCAATAGCAGAACACCGACGTTTTTAAACCCAATCTGAGACGACGATGAAATTTTACAATATCAACTGGACAAGCAAACAATCTGGCAACCGAAACTGCCAGGTTCCGGCTCCATCAGTCAGCGCGTTGCCAACTGAAATGGATGTCTCATGCGAATGTGGACATCGATGGCATGCCAGCAGAGGTAACGGTAAGGGCCAGATAACCAGAGGTGTACAGGGGGAAGTCACCTGCCCCAGCTGCAATAGCGTTGACTCCTATCGATATCGGCTGCCACTGACGGCCTAAATTAGTCAGTCTGCGCTATCACCGGTTGCTTGCTTTCGTAAGATCGTATGCCACTGGGCTATTACTGGCAGGCACCATCATCTGCCCCAACCATTGCATAATGTCACGCCAGCTGACTATTCCGACGGGTTCCCGATACTGATTGACGATCGGTATGCAGGACAATTTCCGTATATTGAAGATACTGACGGCGTCGGTAATCTCTGACGTATCGGTCAGGGTGGTTGGCGAGCGGGTCATGATTTGGTGAACTTTTCTGTCGAGTGTTTGAGTATCTCGGTTGGTTTCAGCCAGCGTACCTACATTAGGACTTAATGCTTTTAGCAAGTCACGATCCGACAGGACACCTGCCAGTTTTCCCGAGTCCACGACTAGCAAGTGGTGGAACTGGACGTTCTCGAAAATGTCCTTGACGAGCTTAAGTGAGTCATCCAACTCCACCGTCACAATGCGTGAGGTCATTATTTCTGTGATTTTCATTGATATTCATGGATTTTTCCGCGAAAGCGTGTCTGTCCGCGCACAGCTGTAAATGCGACTAACGTACCGATTTCTACTGATTGAACGCCATATCTCGCCGGTGGGGTAACTTGAGCAGTTACTTCACACCCAATATCGCGCAGAGAACGACCAGTCACATTAACGTTATTCTGCTAAGTCCATCATGAAAGCCGCCATGGCTAGTGCGTCGGCAACCAGGCCATGACGCTGGCTGTGGCCCGTGCCACAATAAGTCTTGTCCTGTGTGTGCAGACTGAATAGCCTCACAACGCCCTGTAGCGAGAACCATCCATGGCAGACCAAACTAATGCACAGTTCGACTTCGAAGACTGGGCTGGGCTTTATCTCGAAGACCCGCAGGAGTTTGAGGCTAGACGCAGCGCGGCGCTAATGATCGAGCTAACGCGTGGATCAGCGCAACAGTGCGCCAATGGTCGTATAACGCTCGCTGCTTTTGAAAAACGCGTAGAAGGGCAAAGCTCGCAGCAACGTTTTCAAGTGGCCGCATCTATGCTGGCTGAGTCGGCCATGCAGTTACGCACAGAACTGATGGTGCTTAGAGAAGCCCTTAAAGAGTTGGAACAGCCTACACAGGCAGAGGCTCAACTACCGGCACCGATGGCGGAGTAAGAGGGGGGATGACCGGCTCTGGCTGAATTTCCGGACGAGGGAATGGCGGTGCTTCCTGAGGAGGGACCGGCTGTGGCTGATCTGGCGTAATCTCTGGCGGTGAGTCTGGCGCCCGGTCAGGATCAATCGGAGAAGGATTGGTGTGTGCTTTGATGATTGGTGAGTATCTCATGAGTTAAGAATAATAGGACGGCCATCACCCCGCGTCGTTGTGCAAATTTTACCCATCAGCAGATCAAGTGGGCCTCTAGCGGTCAGCTAAAGGCCCCGGACGTACCGATCATTAACTACCTGAATCCAAGAATAGCCCCGATGCATTCCCGGTGCATTTCCATCCCCGTATTGAAGCTGGAAAGCGTTGCATTGCTAGCTTATCGCCTTCACCAGGGCTTCTGCGACAGCGTCGGAAGAGCCTGGGTTCTGGCCGGTTATCAGCAGACCATCAACGACGGCAAGCGTGTTCCAATCATCCACTCTCTGATATTGCCCGCCCTTGGCTACTAGCTCATCCTCTAGCAAATAAGGCACAATTTCGGTGAGTTCTACCGCAGCTTCTTCAGAATTGCTGAAGCCTGTTACTTTCTTGCCTTTGACCAACGGCTCACCTTCCGCGTTCTTCGCTTTCAACAATACCGCCGGCGCGTGACAGACAGAGGCAACAGGTTTGCCGGATGCAATGAAGCCTTCAATTAACGCGATAGAATCCGAATCGTCATGCAGATCCCACAACGGGCCATGTCCACCAGGGTAGAACACCGCATCGAAATCAGCCACGTTCATGGTGGATAACGCCACCGTCGTTGCCAGTTCTTGCTTGGCCGATGCATCATCATTGAAACGGCGTGTGGCATCCGTCTGGGCATCCGGCTTACTGCTCGTTGGATCAATAGGGGGTTGGCCACCTTTGGGCGAAGCCAGCGTAACGTTCACGCCTGCATCCTTCAGGTGATAGTAGGGAGCAGCGAACTCTTCCAGCCAGAAGCCTGTCTTGTTCCCGGTATCACCGAGTTGATCGTGCGAGGTCAACACTATAAGTACGTTCATAAATCAACTCCAATGCGAAAAATGGTCAAGGACACAGATCGTAGTGGTTAAGTAGCTGTACAAAAGAGGATGATTGCACGACACTCTGTTAGCTAAATTTTGACAATAGTGTCTGTTTAGTCTCTCTTAGCTTTAGTCGCCGACACAGATGATGATGACCCATGACAGATCCGATCCTTGCTGAGCTACGCGGCATGATGTTTCTTGCAAGAGTCACTCAAAGTGGCTCTTTCAGTGCGGCAGCGAAACGATTGGGTGTGAGTCGAGCAGTTGCCAGCTACCAGATCAAGAGTCTTGAAGAGCGTATGGGTGTGAGGCTGCTTAATCGCAGTACTCGTCATGTGAGTCTGACCGCAGCAGGGCTGCAATACGGGGTGCACTGCAAACGTATGGTCTCGGAGGCAGAAGCTGCTCACACGCTGCTACAGAATCTGCGTGAAAAGGCTGTGGGGCGCATCGTGCTCGCCTGTCCCGCTAATCTGGGACTGCAGTGGATCGTGCCTCTGGTGAGCCAGTTTCGTCGTAAATATCCGAGTATTGAACTGGATGTACAATTCTCTGATGCAGTATCGAACGTCGTTGAGAGCGGAATCGATATTGCTATCAGAAGCGGACCTCTATCCGATAGCGAACTCAAGGTCACCAGACTGGCATCGGTAAGCAGGCATGTGTGCGCATCGCCTGAATATCTGGAGTTGAACGGTTGGCCAAAAAATGCGGGGGAACTGGAAAACCATCGCTGGATAATCTATGACCGATCATCAACCAGACTGGGTATGAAGAAGGATGATGCGCAACACACTGTCATCATGCAGGGGGCATTGAGCGTTAATAGCGCTGCCGCAAGATTGCAGTTTGCATTAGCTGATCATGGCATAGCAATACTGCCATACTATGATGTCGCCGACTACTTCAAGAGCGGGCAGTTGCTGGAACTAATGCCCGACTATGATTTATCGCCTCTGGAGTTGTTTGCGGTGTTCCCGTCAGGCGCTACCACCGCTCGTGCAACGCAACTTATGCTGGACATGCTGCGGAGTAATCCGCCGGTCAATGTTAAGGTTACAGACTAGACAAAAAATGTCGAGTCTGCGAAATCCAGCCAGACACTACTCAGAGACAACGGCAACTTCGAATGGCTCGGAAACCGTGGCGGTAGCTGAGCCCTGTGAATCGATAGCCGTAATACTGACTACGGTGGTCTCTGGCACGAGCAGATCAGACAGCGTGGGCGTCCCTGTAACGAGGCCATCGGTATCCATACTCAGTCCGACAGGAAATCCTGAATCGGATAGTGTAATGACATCGCCCTCGGGGTCAGTAAAGTAGATGCTCATGTCGATGGGCGGTATAGGTGTACCGGCGACGAACGTCTCATCGTTGATAGGGCCGGAAAACAGCGGGGCCTGATTAGCGACCGTAACCGCTATGTCAAACGCATCTGCATCAGTGGCAGTACCGGAACCTGTCAAATCGATCGCTGTAATGACGACAGATGTAACGGATGCGGTACCAGTCACTGCAGGGGTGCCAGAAATGATACCGGCACTACTCATGCTCAAGCCTGCAGGCAGGCCTGAGTCGGTAAATGTCATGACGTCCGAGTTCGGATCGCTGAAAAACCCGCTGACATCCAGCTCTGTGATAGTCACTCCTTCAGCAAAAGACACATCGCCGATGGGGCCATTGAATACAGGGGCAAGCTGCGGGTCTGGATCGGGTACCTGCACATCAAAGGCTTCGGTATCAGTCTGTCCAATATCATCAGTTACGCTTAGCGTTACAGTCGTTGTGCCGGCTGTTACACCGCTTATCTGAAAGCTCCCATCGTCAGTACTGGTGATCGAGACGATGCCGTCAGGAGACGATGTAAATGTGTAGACAAGGCTGGCTGTATCTTCATCGGATACAGAAATAGTGACAGGGTCAGTGTCTCCAACCAGGATGTCCACAAGTGGATCCGCAGATGGCGTGCGTCCGGTTATGTCAGGTGCCAGATTTGGATCGGGAGCCGGAACGTTAACGGTGAAATCATAGGTTTCAGCCAGCCCACCGGCATCGGTAACGGTAAGTGTGATAGTGGTGGTTCCACCCGTAGAGGTATTACTGACCGGGTTGGCCGTGACGGTATAGTTACCACCGGTACCGGTAGTGACTGTAGCAACCGCCGTATCACTACTGCTGGCGGTGTACACCAGCGTTGAGACTGTTTCATCCGTGGCTGCCAATGCCACATTGAGCGATGTGCCGGGGTTCAGCGTCACGGACGTCGCTGACGGTGTTACCGAATTAATCTGTGGAGGGTTGTCTGTGGGAATTGTGACAATGACGGTTACTGTCTCGGTGTCAGATGCCCCCAGTGCGTCGGTTACCATAAATGTCAAGGTAGATGCGCCTGCGCTGGTGCCGGTCACCTCATACTCGCCATCTGCAACGGTGACAACACTGACAGCTTCTGAGCTGCTGGACACCGTGTATTCCAGGGTCGACACCGACTCATCACTTACGGTGAATTCGATAGTGTCGCTACCGCCAACTACCAGATTGATTGTGCCGGTAGGCGTTCTACCGGAAATAACAGGAGCCGCGTCGATGCCGGTAATCGAATAGGCAAACGGGGCGGAGGAGACAGCCAAGTTGCCATCATCAGTAGCGGTTATCACCACGTTAAATGATCCGATAGCGGTAGGTGTTCCACTTATTAAACCGTTTGGTGAAAGACTGAGTCCGGAAGGTAGGGGATTGGCTGCGCTTACGCTGAATGTCAGCGTGTCGTCAGCGTCGATATCACTGAAAAATCCCGCAATATCCAAAGCAGATACTGCCGTTCCCACTACGGCGCTCTGGGCCGGTATGGCACTGGAAATCGTCGGTGTGTTGTTTGGAGCATCACTGACCGTGATGGCAAACGTGTTGGACGTTACTGAACCATCGTCAGGGTCAGTTGCTGTCAGGCTTACGTTGGTAGTTCCCACTGCAGTGGGTGTGCCTGTAAGAACCCCTGTGGTCGTATTCAACGTAATACCTGCCGGCAAGGGAGTAGCGCTGTAGGTTAGCGGATCTGTATCGGTGAAGTTCCCGCTGATAGCTGATATGGCGGTACCCAACGTCACAGTCACATCCGCAATGGAGCCTGCAAATGTCGGTGGCGCATTGGCAGGCTCTTCTACTGAAATAGTAAAGCTGTTTGATGTGCTGGTATCACCTGCGTCGTCCTGAGCTGTAATCGTGACGGTAAAGATGCCGGGGGACGTCGGTGTTCCGGACACCTCACCTGTTTCTGCATTGAGCGAAAGACCGGTTGGTAACAACGTGGAGGTATAAGTCAACGCACGGCCTTCAGGGTCGGAAAAGGCTGCGGTGAAGGGTGTAATCGCTACATCTTGCGTTGCTGTCAGATCTTGAACAGGTGAGCCAAAAGTGGGTGCCTCGTTGGGTAGTTCTGTCACTGTAATAGCGAAGGTGTTGGAATCTGTGCTGGCACCCGCAGCGTCTGTTGCGGATATCGTCAGGGTGAAGATACCCAGTTGCGTCGGCGTACCTGCCAGTGTTCCCGTCGTTTCGTTAAATGTCATTCCCGGTGGTATCGACGAAATTGAGTAGCTCAGAGCGTCGTCGTCCAGATCGGCGAAGTCGCCCGATACCGCTGTAGCAGTCTCCCCAAGTATAATGCCCTGGTTGTCAATAACGCCTGAAAACAGCGGTGCCCGGTTAGGACGTGCACCTTGGGTAATCTGGAACGTGGAGCTGACTGGAGCGTTGAAACCATCGTTGGCGCTAACGGTAATGTCGAAGGTGCCCTCTTCGGGCAAGTTGCCGCTTATCAGGCCGCTCTGTGGGTTGATAACCAGATCGCTGGCAGGTTCTGAAACCAATGCATAGGTCAGTGGAGCGCCCTCTGGATCACGGAAGCTCTGGGAGACGTCCAGGTTGACCAATGTGCCAAATGTAATCGATTGATCAGCCAGCGCGTCGACAACAGGTGACTGGTTGTTCGCGATGGTAAGCAGAAAGTTGCTGCTTGCTGAGGAGACGCCGTCGCTGGCAACAGCGGTGACGGTGTAGTTTCCGGCATCACCGGGTCCGGCGGTTCCTGTCAGTACGCCGAGAACACTGGCGCTAAGATCCGAGTTCGCTGGCAAGGAGCCCGGCACTAATGAATACTGCAATTGGCTGCCTTCGGGATCTGAAAAGGCTGATGAAAAATCGAAAACCGTCGGAATTCCGATCACCGCAGTGTGGCCGGCGATCGTTCCATTGACCACCGGTGCATCGTTTCGGCTGACGACCGTTATTCGCACCTCTGCCGAGCTTGTTTGAATGCCATCAGAGATCTGATACTGGAAAGTATCAACCACAGTGTTCCCACCTTGAACGCTCAAGTCTCCATCGAACCTGTAGCTAAAGCCACCATCAGCGCCCAGTGTGAATTGCGTAGCAAGTTGCGGAGCCACTATCGGTGTCGTCGCAACCGTGAGTGCCGTGTTTGAACGATCGTCGTCATCGACATCGTTGCTAAGCAGGTTGATTGCGCTGGTAGCATCTATCTGGAGAGTGTCCCCTTGGACAACGGTAAATGAATCATCCTCAGCAGACGGTGCTTCATTGATGGGAACCAGGCAGAACGTAGCGCTGGAGTTGACGGTTTCACCACGGTCAGTAAGGCCTCTGAGTCGATAGGACAAGCCGATAGGTGCCTTGAGTTCAGGAACCTCAACGAGGAAGCTGGCGGATCGGGTGCCATCTTCGTTGACTTTGTCCGCCTGATCGAAAGAAAAATTACAACGATCTGTAACGCTGCAGGCTTCACCGAGGTTTCGTGCAGCCAGGCTCGAACCGAAGCCTTCAATAGCTGAGCACTCCACCAGCGGCCCAAATCGGAACGGCGTGTCATTCCATCGCCAGCTCTCCACGTTGACATCACTGGTATTGCCGATGCCCGGCAGTACTTCATAGCGACGCTCCTCGATCATGGAGTAAACCTTGGCATCATCCAGCGCAATCTGACCGCCATTTGAAGCACCCGACGAACCGCCACCGTCGTCACAGCCTGCAACTAATGCGAGCCCGGCCACAAGTGCCAGTACCGGTGGCTTTAACGATGAAGCATTTTGAGCCGTCAATCGTGTAGCAATTGAGCCGAAGGAATTGAACATGGAATTACCTGTCTAGAGACCCGAAAGGGGGAAATGTCAGAATGTTGGTCGCAAATTTAGCATGTCAGGCCAAACTACATTGCCAAATGGTCGTGCTTGTATATCAACGCACAATTAACCTGCTGGCCTTTTGGCGGTTCGAGTTGATCAGGAATGTGTATGCCATGGGTTGATGGTAAGCGGCATCACCACAGAACCCTCGTAGGCTCTGAGCTTGAACCAGCATTCACACAATCGAATAAGCAATCGGTAAAAATTGTGACGATTTGCCCGCAGGGCCATTATTCAGGCTCGACAGCGTCCGGATGCTGCCATTGCAGGTCAAGGCAGACAAGCGATCTTTCCATACTGTCGCCTGTGCATGTCCAGCTCGGCACAGGCTTGTCAGCTTGCAAATCGGTGGAGGGTTTTTTCCCACTAAAGGCTGGAAGCGCTGGCGCCGATACGCAGCCTTACGCGTCTAGGCGTACCGCGACGTCAACCACCTGATTCGAATCTGAACTGCATGCAAAACGCTTATGGATTTACATTCGTGGATGGCGTCGCAGTCATCCTGTTTTTCACGGTCTGGGCTGGCCATTATTACGTGGTAAACATCTCACCACTTCGCGTGCAGACCATCAGCTACACCATGGCTGCGCAGCGTGAGCGCTGGATGCAGAACGCGGTCAACAGAACAGAGTCCCCCGTGGATGCAATCCTTCAAAATGGTTTGCAGCAAGGTGTCTTGTTCTTTGCGTCGACAACAGTATTGTTGATTGGTGGTCTGGCGGCAGGCCTGGGTGCCGCAGATCGTGGTGTCGGGATCTTGAAAGAGCTGGATGTGTCCACTACCCAGACAACTCTGCAATGGGAATTGAAGGTCATGTTACTGATCTTCATTTTCGTATTCGCGTTTTTCAAATTTGCCTGGAGCTATCGTCTCTACAACTATGTGCTGATCATGATGGGTGCCTCTCCTCAGCATCCACCGGGTGTTGATCACAAGATGAAGCCTGGCACTCTGGCCAGGTATGCGAACAAGCTGGCCAAGCTGCACGCTCTGGCAGCCAAGCATTTCTCAACGGGTCTGAACTCCTATTTTTTTGCCTTGGCTGCCTGCACATGGTTCCTGAATGCCTGGGTCTTCATGGCCGCCACGATCTGGGTCGCTCTGGTACTTTTTCGTCGCGCATTCCGGTCTGACTTTCTGAAGATAATCAAGATGCCCATTCACTGACACGACGGCTGTTTGATAATTTTCGTGAACGTTGCTCAGAGGCACTCGCGCTGCGCCCCGTATGGCTGCCAATGTTGCGTATTCTGGCTTGGACGACCCTGAGATTACAGGCCTGGTACAAAGATTGAATCTGTACTGAGGCTAAAGCGCCGTATACAAGCGTAATATTTCACATTATGGAGGTTCACTGGCTCGCAATTTCCTGACATACCCTCTATCAAGCCCGTTTCTGGTGAACGTCAATACAAGTTTCAGGTAAATCCATGACATCCTGTCATTGCTGAATGCTACGCTTTGTCCATAATGGTGTTGCAGATCCAGTACCAATGGTTCTATGAGCTTAAATTTTTAACTAACGAGTCCCTGACCCATCATGCATTCAAGAATCATGCATTCCAAGCTTACCTACGCTGCTGCCGCGCTAGTGCTTCTCGCGGTGTGCACAAGCACTCGCTCGGTTCAGGCGCAAGCTTACGATCCTGTGATAGACAATTTTCGTCTGGGACCTTCCGATCAACTCATTATTGATCGTGGTGGCCCGGTCGATCTGGCTGGGGATGTCAACGGCGACAATCTGGATGACATCATCGTGGGTGCCGGGGTCGGCGCTGTACGAGTAGTCTTCGGGCCAACGCAAGGTAACAACGGCGTACTAAACGGGCAGCAACTCGATGGCACCAGCGGATTTGTCATTCTCAATGACGCCGAGAACGATTCGGTGCTGGCCGGTATTGGTGATATCAACGGTGATGGTCTGAACGATATTGCCGTAGGGTCGATATCCGGGACTCGTATCGTGTTTGGTTCCAGCGCGGGCTTTTCCAGAACAGTTGATACTGCAAGTCTTGATGGCACTAATGGTTTTACGTTTGGCACAGCTACTACCGACATCAAACGTGCCGGTGATGTGAATGGGGACGGTCTGGATGATTTTATTGTTGGCAATGCAAATGCCACACCCAATGCTCTGACCGGTGCCGGAGTAACGTACGTGGTGTTTGGACGTGCGTCCGGTTTCCCTGCTACTTTATCGCCTTCCACACTTAATGGTGAGACCGGCTTTGCGGTATTGGGCATCAGCGCAGAGGACCGCACAGGTCGCTATGTGTCTGGTGCGGGTGATTTCAATTTTGACGGTTTTGACGATCTGTTGATCGGAGCGCCCAACCAGACCTCTGACGGCAAAGCCGAGGCCGGCGCAGCCTACATGGTATTTGGAGGCCAGGACTTTCCTGCAGCGATAAGTCTGGCTGATCTGGATGGCGGTAATGGTCTGGTATTCAAGGGAAGCGAGATTCAGGCGGTAGCGGGTGCTGCCGTTGCGGCCATTGGCGATATCAATCACGATGGTATCGACGACATTGCCATTGGCGCGCCAGGCAAGGGGCCATTCGGTGTGCCCAGTGACTACCCGGGTGAAGCCTATGTGTTGTTTGGTGGTAATTTTGCCGATACTGCAACGCTGACCAAGGCTGACCTGAACGGCGTCAACGGATTTGTCCTGCGCGGTATGAGAGGGGGCGTCATACCGATTGAAACTGATCAGCCAATCTGGGGTGATATGGCGGGAGCTGATATCGATACGGCTGGTGATATTAACGGCGATGGTATTGATGATCTGATGATCGGCGCCCCTCACACCATTATCACAGCACAACGCAAGGGCGTAGGGCAGGCCTACTTTGTGTATGGATCTGCCAGTGCATTTCCAGATCGTTTGCGATTGTCCGATCTTGATGGTGCCAATGGTTTTCGCATAAACGGTACAGGTACTGTCGACTATTACGCGGTTTCAGTTGCCAGCGCAGGTGATTTCAATGCCGATGGACGCGATGATGTCATGATGGGTGCGTCCGGTCAGGCTGAAACGTATGTGTTCTACGGCCGTGACACCGGCAGTGTTCGGGTGGCACCGGCACCAACAGCGCCGGAGGGTGCCTTGTCTACAGGGTTTACGGCAGCTCGTTTGAACTTAGGCGTGGAAGCAACTCCATTGATATTCAACGAACGCGAGGACCCAACCGGTCCGAACGCGCTACCGCCCGGTACCCCGACCGATGCAACCAATCCTCAGACACCCGGCTACACCGCGCCACAACCGTTGAATACAGGCGCTGTGCCCAGACCGGGTGACGAAAACAACACTCTAACCGGCGAAACTACTGGAGGGTCAACCGACGGAACGACCGGCGCTACTGGAGGCACTTCCGGTGACACAACTGGCGGCGATACAGACGGTGGCACTGACTCAGGTACAGGTGACGCTGATCCATCGTCTTCAGGTGAAGGTAACGAGGGCAATGGCGGTGTAACTACCGGCGGTGGAGCGTTACTCTGGCTATCCGGATTATTGCTACTCACGTTGCTGCATCAGCGCGCTGCAGTGGGTGGTCGCAGATTACTGATCGCCAAACAGCTGCGACATCCCCTGTCGAGTCACTAGCCTCACACATTAACGATTATCTAGTTACAGAACGTAGGTTGGCCAGATGCTGGATCGGATAGGTGTCATGCATCCTTCCGGCTAACCTTGCGCAGGTTTATGTCGATAGCGCACTACGCTTGATCATCATCATCGCGTACTCGTTCGCGGCGTTCCATCTCTTCACGAAACGCTTCTTCTATCTGCAACAGCACAGAGTCCACATCGGCGTCGTTCTCTTCACGATGAAATATACCGGTGAGCCGCATGTCCGGGTGTAATGCGCCGGCCTCATGCAACGCCCATAGCTCTTCTGCGTAGCGTGTTTCTGCCAGCTCTGGTGCATATTGCGCATAGTAACGTGTGATGTTGGCGACATCTCGAGCTAGCATGGTGGGTGCGTTATTGTTGCCTGCAGCATCAACAGCCTGTGGCAGATCGATAATGACTGGGCCGTCAGCGGCCATCAGCACATTGAATTCGGACAAATCGCCATGGACCAGGCCGACACATAACATGCGCAGAACGTAGTGCATCATAGTCGTGTGGTCATCAACTGCACGGTCGGCAGGTATCAGGATGTCGTTCAGACGGGGGGCAACCTCCCCGGCCTCGTCGGTGATCAGCTCCATCAACAAGACTCCATCAAAGCAGCCAAATGCTTCAGGCACGCGAACACCGGCATCGCGCAGGCGATACAGAGCGTCTACTTCGGCAGTTTGCCAGACCTTTTCCTGTTCGTCCCGGCCAAAGCGTGAGCCTTTTTCCATGGCTCGTTGGCGACGAGTGTTTCGAACCTTGCGCCCTTCCTGATACTGAACCGCTTTCTTGAAACTACGGACCGCAACGTCCTTGTACACCTTGGCGCAACGGATTTCGTTGCCACAGCGAACCAGATACACGGTGGCTTCTTTGCCGCTCATCAAAGGGCGCAATACTTCATCAACAAGACCGTCTTCGATCAGAGGTTCTATTCGCTTGGGCGTCTTCATGTTATCGCCCGGATCTGCTTGCGCTGATTACGATTAAGAACACCACGTGAGCCGTCGTGAAGCAGTTGCTCGCCCAGACGCAATGCGCCGGACTCGAACTGTGTAAACGTATTCACTTGTTAATTCTGACCTCGCGGGTAACGATTAAAAAGCAGTTTACAGCTGCCTTGACTGGTGAACCGGACGATCGTGCGGTGGTTGCTATCTGAGCCAATGCGTGATCTGCAGGGAACCTACCATGTTTCCATGCAAGCGTCATCTCACTTGTCCACGCTAATCGGTAGCATTGCGCGATTACCTGTACCCGTGCTGCCCGATTCTGGTTGCGGTGGCTGTTGCGGTGGCTGTCTTCATAGTGTCTCGAGTGAATGAAGCTGCGCAGGCTCGCACAAGGTATGATAGGGCTGCCATTTCGAGGCTACGGCATTTGTTGATGACGATCGCGGGGTAAATCTACTATGCTGCGAGTCACGAGGTAGATAATTACGCTCCTCATACGACTATCGGGTTGTCAGTAACGGCGCATGATTACATTGCAAGAAATAGAGGATTTCGAGAGGGATGGCGTGGTGTGTCTGCGTGGTCTTTTCAATACAAAATGGCTGACGTGTCTGGGTCAGGGTGTTGAGAAAAACTTCAACGATCCGGGACCATTCAACACGGTATATACAGATCTGGATAGTCCTGGTGGCTTCTATGATGACTATTGCAACTGGCAGCGCATTGAAGAATATCAGGAATTTATAAGACATTCGCCGGCAGCACGAATTGCAGGAACACTGATGAAATCAGATGTTTCTCGGATCTACCATGAGCACGTACTAATCAAAGAGCCGGGTACACGTGAGCCAACACCCTGGCATCACGACCTACCGTACTACGGTGTTGATGGGAATCAGCTGTGTTCAATTTGGCTGCCGCTGGATCCTGTACCCCAAACGGTTTGTCCGGAGTTTGTGCTCGGTTCGCACAATGCTGGGACGCTCTACTATCCCCGGTACTTTCTGACCAGTGAGAACTACGGGGAGGACGTGGAAGGATTTCAGACAATACCCGATATCGAAAAGTATCGAGCAGACTACACAATAGGCTCATGGGATTTACAGCCGGGCGACTGCATTGTGTTCCACATGCGCACGCTCCATGGAGCGCCATCCACGGCAGGTCTGAAGACCCGCAGACGAGCTTTCTCCACTCGATGGTTAGGTGATGATGCGCGATTTGCGCATCGCACCTGGAAGACATCACCGCCGTATCCGGAAGTGGAACTCCAGCCTGGGGACGCGATGGTGCATGACTCGTTCCCACCGATGTGGGAACAAGGCAGAGGGTCGTAGGGATAACAGTCAGGAAAATACCAAGGTACACTTCACGCAACGCCTTCAAAGGTCAGCCTCTGTGCAGATGTAGCCATCGCCACCGAGGGTCCAGATGTGGCTCGTCCTGGCGTAGCGATTGCTCGTAAGGTGCCGTGCGCATGGGTTGATGCAGATCACCTCGACTCGAGTCTATCGAAGGGCTTTCAGGCGAGCCTGTTTATTGCGCAAGGGTGGCACAGTTGTTCGGTGTTAACCCTAGTGATGCGTAAAATTTCGAGTCCAGGAGCTTATAGAGCTGTATATAAGTACCGGAGGCGGCCCCCACTGCACGGAGTTTTTACTGGATTGAGTCGGGCCGCCTAGGCCGAAATTTTATGTATCACTAGGGTTAAGCTTCAGGCAACAGTTGGCAATGAGGCTACACGCGTATCCCGGCACTACCAGAATCTCTTTTATCTCTGCCTGTGATGTCTCTGGCGCCAGATGTTGCCAGTGCATTGATTGATGGCAACGTTCTGCTGCAAGCTGAGCCCGGTGCAGGCAAGAGTACCGCGCTACCACTAGCACTTGTTCAGGACGGTCAGTACGCAGGAAAAATTCTGCTGCTTGAACCCAGACGACTGGCGGCGCGCATGGTGGCAAGCCGATTAGCATCGCACCTTGGCGAACAGGTTGGCCAACGTGTTGGCTTAAGGTTGACGGTTGCACAGTTGGGGGTACGGGAACTGAACTACGGATTTTCGGCGCACTATCGCTTGATATTGAAGTGCTGGAGTGCTTCTCTTCTGAATTGTTTGACACGGTTAATTATCTGGATTGGGACAATAATCAACAACGTGTACTAGCTGAGCGTCGGTTGATGATTGGCAGTATTCTGGTGTCCTCGCACCCCAATACGGATATCGGCGACAGTGACAGAGCATCAGCTCTGTTGTCGGGTATCCGGAAGAACGCACTGGACTGCCTCCCCTCTGTGGTGAGTGCCAGCCCCTTGTGGCAGGCTATTCGGAGCGCTCGTTGGCATGGACGCGTACCGATTGCCATAACGCTGGCTGTAGCTACCGGTGTTCTTGTGCTGTTAACAGCGGGGATCGTGTTTGGTGTGGGTGTGCGTCTGGCACAAAAGAACACACTGGACTTATTGAACCGCAACTCACCGCAAGCGATTACGGCCTTTGTCAATCATCATTTCTCACTGGTTGTTGAATGCATTGAATCGGAAGAGGGCACTGTCGACAAGTTCATGGGCGATGCTGTCATGGCCTTCTGGCAGGAAACTGGTGGTGAAGGAAACAACGCTGAGCGTGCCTGCCGGGCAGCCCTAACTGAACACCTCACGCCGGATTTTTCACCCTTAGCAGTGGGTAGTTTCAAATCACAGCGGCGTATTGGGGAAATCGATGGGTACAAGCTGGGATAAAATTGTCTGATTGTGTATTCGCTTGACCCCTGTGACTGTTCCTTGGAAAAATTCGGATTTACAGGCAAGCCTCCAGTACCTCTATGGGGTGCATCACCTTCTTGGCGGTGTTATCCACTATCTGTTCATGACAGCTAAAACCGTTGGCAACGATAACCGTCTGAGTCGTAGCGTTTCGAATCGCGGGGCCTAATGCTCGATCAAACAGCTTCTGGCCTATCCAGCGAGTCTTTTGCCGCATACCATAGGTACCTGCCATGCCGCAGCAACCAGTTTCCACCTCGTCAAGCTTGTCGAAGCACGCCTGCATCCACAGGCGATCAGATGTCGCCAGTCCCAGTGATTTGTCATGACAATGCAAGTGCAGGATACCTTCCGGGAGTGTGCGCGCAACAGCAGGCTTCAACTCATTGAGAAATGCACTGACCGTTGAGCACCTGGCTGATAAATCATGTGCTCGATCATCTTCAGGATACAGACGTAGCATTTCGTCCTTGAATACCGACAGACAAGAGGGTTCCAGTACCAGCACGGTAGAATCTGCTGGCAGGTTCTCCTGGAAGCCATTCAGGATCGTGTCTAAAGATGCTCTGGCTTGTTCCAGTAGCCCATACTCGTACAGGGGTCTGCCACAGCAGAAGTGTGACTTCGCAACTGCCACTGAAAAGCCTGTTTTTATCAGTACATTAATTGTGCTACGAGCAATTGAAGGTCGATAATGATTGGTGATGGAATCGTTCCAGAGAACGACAGCTGGCCGAGTACGGTCGCCAAACCAGTAAAAATGCGCATCTGTATAGGTAGCGTTTTCACTGGCCCACTGATTGAACGTTTTTGACGCCAGTAACGGCAGTGCTTTATCAGCACTGATGTCGAGCAGCCGGTTAGTGACTTTACCCAGAGCGGTGCCTTGCAGGAGATTGATCACTCCGGATATCCGAGACATATACGGTAACCATCGACCCAATTGCCCAAACAGGTGATGCGTCAATGGTCTGCGCTGATGCTCATAATGTTTGTGCATGAACTCGGCTTTGTAGCTTGCGATGTCCACCTGTGTGGGACATTCGCTTTTGCAAGCCTTGCACGATAGACAGTGTTCCATGGAATCGGCAACAGCGGTGTCTTGCCATCCCAGTGGCATCGTTTCACCACGAACCAGTTCATGCAGCAGATGGGCTCTACCACGTGTGGAATAGCGTTCTTCTTTCGTGGCCTGATAGCTGGGGCACATGGCGCCTGTGTGGGCTCGACACTTGCCCATGCCGATGCAGCGTTCTGTCGATCGACCAAATCCCTTCGGGTCTTCTGTGAAATGAAGTTGCGTGGTCAGTTTTGGTGTTTGATAGTCTGGTCCGAACCTGAGATTTTCATCCATACGGTAGGCGTCTATCAGTTTGCCGGGGTTCATTCTGGCGTCCGGGTCCCAGATACCCTTGAACCGTTGAAACGCTTTCATCAGGTTTTCACCGTACATAATGGGCAGAAATTCAGCCTTGGCCTGGCCATCACCATGTTCGCCGGAAAGAGAGCCACCAAAGCGTACCACCAGTTGTGCAATCTCGTTACTGAAGGCGCGCCACTGGGCTACCCCCTGTTCGCTGCGGGTGTCAAAGGTAATGCGAGCATGGATACAACCATCACCAAAATGCCCATAAAGGCAGGTGGTGTAGTGGTAGCGATCAACCAGTGCCTGAAATTCTCGTAGATAATCACCAAGCTGTAGGGGATCTACTGCGGTATCCTCCCAGCCTACGATCGGATCGGTGCCGTTCGGATCAAGGCTCATTGACGTGGCGGACGCACCTTGTTCTCGTATGCTCCATATCAGGAGCTCGTCTTGCGGGTCGATTGATTTGACCGACTGTATCAGCTCATTTGCCAGCATGCTGTCCACAAAGCGAGTCACGTTTTGTTCAACGATCTGAGACGTGGATGCGGCCAGTTCAACCAGTATCCAGGCTTGCCCGTCAGGCAGCAGGGACACCTCATGAGCCTTCAGATTGCGTTCTTGCAGACCGCCGACAATTCCCCAGTCAAGGCCCTCCATGGCAATGGGTGTAAAGGGTAGGATGTCTCCTACGGCGTCACCTGCCAGAAAGATATCGTTGAAACCCAGAACGATCAGCCGTGTAAAGGCAGGTTTTTCAATCAACCTGACCCGGGCTTGTAGTATGGATATGCACGTGCCTTCAGAGCCAACCAGTGCGCGTGCAACGTTGAAGTGGTTCTCTGGTAACAGCTGATCAAGGTTGTAGCCGGATACCCGGCGTTTGATATCGGGGTAGCGCTGACGTATTTCATCGGCGTACTCGTCTCTCAATGCGATGAGGTCTGTGTAGATCTGTGCCTGACGATCATTACGTGCAACGATAGTGGCCAGTTGCTCCTCTGAGGTAGGACCCACCCAGAAGCGTTCACCGTCACTCGTGAGAACTTCCAGCTCCAGAACATTTTCTACAGTCTTGCCGGCCAGCATGGAGCGTGGGCCGCAGGAATTGTTGCCTATCATGCCACCCAGTGTGCATCGGCTATGGGTGGCAGGGTCTGGACCAAAGGTGAGACCGTGTACCTCGGCCGCGGCCTTCAAACTGTCACAGACAATTCCAGGTTGAATCAACGCCGTTCTATTGTCCAGATCGATGTCCAGTACCTGGTCCAGATGGCGGGAACAATCCATGACCACCGTCTCGTTGACGCATTGGCCATTCTGCGACGTTCCACCACCGCGCATCAGCAGGGGGAGCTGATGCTGGCGGCACAGATTGGCCGTGATAACGATATCGTCTATTGAGCTTGGGTACACCACACCGTAAGGGATCTGTCGGTAATTGGAGGCATCGCTGGTGTAAAGCGCTTTTCCGGCATCCGAAAAATCGCATTGGCCGTGGATCTGCTGTTGCAGGGATGCTACAAAAGATGTCGGAGCCTGAGGGCTTTGTCTGGGGAGTGTCTGATTCAAGCTTTTCTGGAAATATGGCCGCGTACAAACCATTGTACGGTGCGAATCAGAAAATAAGCCCTCAGCATCCTGCCGAGGGCAGTGTGTCATCCCTGACCCTTGTAATTTCAGCAACAAGCAGCCCTGCTTATCAAGCTCTGGTCCGTGAGCCTTGTCGCATCCTTGCCTGCTGACCTCACACAACATCCTGTTGGTAATCGTTCTCTTGCCGTCCTGGCGTGGGAGAGGGTCGATTCCCTTCGTCGTCTGTCGCAGTCTTCCTTGACTGTAGGGTTAGTATCGGTAATTCATCGGGTGTTGGCTATCGGAATTGGCTTCTTCTTACGTAGGAAAAATCTGATTTTGCAGCAATGCGATAGGCTGGAAACACGATGCCTACGGCCCGATGGGCCTCATGTCAAAGCCCTGTTGATCAAGGTACGACAATCTTGCCGGAATAGCCTGTTCGATACGCTGCAGGTTATCAGGCGACAAGGCATCTGTTCTGTAGCGCGCAGCCATCCACATCAGAAAGCTTTCTGAAAAATCTTCAGTAGCTGCATTGTCCTTGGCATAGGTTGAAATGTAGTTGTCATCGCTGATTTGTGCCGCTTTCCACTGTTCAGTTTTTTCATGATCTTCGTCGAGTGCAACATGGACAGCCTCGTGCAGGAGAGTCTCTTCAAGGATCCCGGCGTTCTGGTACTGCTCGGTCAGTCCGGTGTGAACGTAAAGCGCGTTACCAGCGCTTCCCCAGAGCTCGTCGCCCTTGTGAATCCAGAGCTCGTCGACGCCGGTGCGTAGCGCAGCCGGCAGTTGCCCTATGCGTGCGCCGAAGCGTTGAGCCTCCAGCGCAGCATTGGCCTCGTTGGTAAATTCTGCGTTGACCAGCGCGTCCATGACATCGCCATCGGCGTACGTCAAGGTATACAGGTGTGCATCAGTGTCGGCGAATTCGCCTGTGCGGCTATCAAACATCGAACGCTGTGTGAGCCCTGCGTAGCTGGCTGATGTGTAGTTGCTAATCGAGTTCTGCGACAGGATAGTGGGCTCAGGGTAGACCGTACTGGAGAAAGGCTCTTTTGACCCTGCGGTGCTGAACGGCGACACATCAAATTGATTGACATCAGATTCAGAAGCACAGCCTGCCAGAGACAGACAAATTGCGCTGGCCAACGCAACGTGAAACCGCACCCGACATGATGGCATGCAAGTTTTATTATTCTGTGGGTTTGTGGAATGCATGGCAGTAGCAATTTCTCAAACAGGACCTTGCTGCAAATTACCTGCCACCAACCATTAAAGCCCAGACCCATGAAATCATGGTTACAGCCTTGACGATAATCATAGCGTCCAGTGGCAGGCCCACATGCCAGTAATCACTGAAGGAATACCCCCCGGGTCCCATCACCCGTGCATTGGATTGATGTTCGATAGGCGTCAGGTAGGGTGAGGCTGCACCAATGGCTACGGCCATGAGGAAAGGATCAGGAGAGAGACCCAGTCCATTCGCCAGACTCAGCGCAATCGGGGCCATCAGTACTGCGGTGGGAGTGTTGTAAACAACGTCTGACCGCAGCATAGACACTGCAATAATCAAGGACTATGAAGTCCACAGTGGCAAGTCATTGCCAATTAAGATGATGGCGGCAGCGACCACCTCAGTAGCACCGGTTGTCCGAAGAGCCGCACCTGTCGGTATCAGCATGCCAAGCAATACAATGATTGGCCAGTCGATACTATTATAAGCACTGCGCAGTGACACCATCCGCGATGACACAAGAACCCCGACCACGGTAGCAAATGCTATCTGCACGGGGACCCAGTTCATGGCGGCCGCAAGAATGCCCAGCAGAAAGGTAGCCGGAATCAGTAGCGCGCCCCGGCGGGCGGTAATTTCCACCCCTCGGTTCTTGATTGCCAGACAACCCAGTCGCTGACACAGCTCTTCCAGAGCACTGGTTTCACCCTGTAGCAGCAATACAGCTCCGGCCTTGCATCTGATGTGTTTTAAACGAGTGCGTGCAGCATGACCTTCTCGGGCCACCGCCAGCAGATTCACACCGTAACGCGGGTGCATGCCTATGCCACGCATCGACAATCCCTCGATTGACGAATTAGGCATGACTACCGCTTCGATAACACGGACGTCCGGTTATTTCAGCCAGTCTTTATCGATCAGCTCTGCTCCAGCTTTAAACAAGCGGGTGTTTTCGAATAGCGGCCGCACTGATTCACTGTGTCCCTCAAGTATCAGGACATCGCCTGCATGCAGTAACTCGATAGCGATCGGCGCAAGGCGTCGCCGATCGTTACGGATGATAGCCATTACGCTCACTTCATTTCTACACTGCGCCTCCTTCTTCCCGCCCCGTAGTTCGGGGTCATTGACGGAGAACTGTGTACAGAAGCTCCGGGTATCGCCGTTATCAGTCGGGTATCAGTCGGGTATCAGTCCGGTATCAGTCGGGTATCAGGACTTGATCCCTCGTTGAAAATGCTAGGCTTACTCGCTACTCTTGCAGACGGCGTGCGAGGATGTTACAGAGGCTGTCAGGGGTCTGACACGGCTCGGGTTGCGAGCTGTTATAACGGGTTTTCTTGGTACATGGGCACTACTGTTTTTACACATCGCTGGAACCCGTCTGGCATCGTGCTGGATAACGTTCCGGGTATCTATCTGCTGCACGGTACGGGTGAGCATGCTGGCCGTTATCATCGCCTTGCCAGTACGCTTAGCGATGCAGGTTGGCAAGTGGGGGCGCATGATCACCCTGGGCACGGAAAATCAGAGGGAAAGCGAGGCCTTATCTATCCCGCTGGCAGCCTGGCTGTGCAGGCCGCTATCCAGATACAGGCGTTTGCCTGCGAAACCGGTGCGCCGCCGATCGTGTTCGGCCACAGTCTGGGTGGTGTTCTTGCCACGGAGCTGGTGCTGGACTACCACTTGCCGATTGCAGGTCTTATATTATCAGCACCCGCCTATGCACCCTATATCGGTAAGCTCAACAAGCTCAAGCTGAAATTGCTGAGCGCCACGGCTCCTGAGTTGTGTCTCGATCTGGGCTACGACCCGGCTAGACTTACACACGACGCCGATGAACGTAAGGCGGCGTCGCGGGATGAACTGATTCACGGATACAAGTCCGCCACTTTTGTCAACTGGCTGATGACCACGGGTCAACGCGCACTGCACAATGCAGAGCAACTTACCGTCGACACGTTAATGTTGATCGCAGGTGCAGACCCTGTCGTGGACTCTGTCAAGACTCGGCAATTTGTCCGTGATGCCGTTAACGCGGATATTACGGTGTACGACTACGAAGGCTACTTTCATGAGCTGCTCAATGAGAAGCCTGTCTGGCGTGACCAGGTAACACTGGATATTCTGCAGTGGCTGGAACGGTATCAGTAACGAGTACAGAAAACCGGTTGCATCTGCCTGTTTCTGTTCGATAATCACACAAATGAAACATCAGGTTAGCGATGTTTCAGTGACGTTAAACCGTTGATGATACCCTTTGAAATAGTCTCGCTCAGGCCCCATCTTTTCACGGATAATGGCTCCGGTGCCAGGCAACAGGATATTACGGATGGACGCAAAGGTAATTCTCGACGGGTTACTCGAAAAATCGCAACGCGCTACGCAAGCTGGCATGCAAATGGCGGAAGAGCGTAGCATTGTCCCACCAGCCGGTGATGATCGTACGGCCATGCTCAAGGGTGCAGGTGCGGGAGCCTTGGCTGCAGGCGCTGTTGCCTTGTTTTTCGGCAGCAAGGGCACACGCAAATTCGCGAAAAAAGCCGCCAAGCTGGGAGGTACAGCGGCTCTAGGTGGCTTGGCCTTCAAGGCCTACTCAGACTGGCAATCCCAACAGGGTCAACCTGTTAAAGTGACTCCCCCTCAGCTGGACGCACATACCGCACAACCGGCTACGCTGAATCTTGATCAGTTTGATATCGGTACGCCCATTAATGATCTGGCCGGTCTGAAGGCATCTCAGCGCAGTGAAGCTCTCATGCAGGCCATGATCAGTGCGGCCCGGGCTGATGGGCATGTTGATGAGGAGGAAATGAACTTGATCACCCAACAGATAAACAATCTTGGTCTGGAACAGGATGTAACGCGGTTTCTGTTGGCCGAGATGAGCAAGCCTGTCGATATTGAGAGAATCGCTGCGCTGGCTGATACGCCTGAAACAGCGGCAGAGTTGTACATAGCCTCGGCTATGGTGGTGGATATGGAGGCAACTGAGGAGCGCAGCTATCTCGACAATCTGGCCTCCGCGATGGCACTGGATCCAGGGCTGGTAGAGCAGCTTGAAGCCCCACTCAAGGTATAGCTTCATCTGTTCTCAAGTCAGGTAATAAGCTGGCAGATCAGGTTGTGTGGCTGTGTGAATGTACAGAGCTGTGTGGGTGTATGAATGTTCAGAATAGTGGGTCGTATGAGTGTGCTGGCGCAATAAGGCATGTATTCACCGCCGGAGGCGTGGCATACCGCATGCACCCACATCGGTCACCGCCTGCAAAATACCCCGAGGGTTACCTGATCATGCCGACAGAAAAGCGGACCTATACTGAATTTACCACTGAGTCGATACTGCTGTTAGGCCAGATGATAAAGCTGGCTCGAAAGCAGCGTGGCATGAGTGAGGCTGAGCTTTCGATGCAGGCCAGCGTCACACGAACTACGCTAAACAAGATTGAGCGTGGCGATCTGGATATCGGTGTAGGCCTGTTCTTTGAAGCCGCAACTCTCGTGGGTCTGAAGCTGTTTGATACCGATGACAAAGAGCGCCTGCAAGATCACCGTCATCGGATTCTGGAAAAGATTACGCGAACGAGTGAGCGTAGTGGCTAGTCGTATAAGGATGTGCGGGTTCTTCACGCTTACGATCTGAAATCGAGTAAGCGATATCTGGAACAGGTCAGGTTAAAAATACGCCGAAATTCTTCAGGTGTGAATCCGACTGATAGTCCAGAGATCAATCGAAATCTGTTGCTCTATTACCTGGACTCATGGATATACTCGAGTACTGGGATCGATCAGGGGTTTGTAGGAGGTCAATGAACGCAGCCTGAGGCTCCAGCCTCGTGTGTTGTTCAGATGGACCGGATCTGTCCAGACACTGGTAGTGTGGTTGACTGACATCGTAGAACGGGGTCATAAGCCGCAACAGACTCGAGATAGAAACGATGGAAAAAACGGCAGACGTCATTGTCATAGGGGCGGGGGTTATAGGCGCAGCGGTCGCGCTCGAATTATCCAGAGCAGGTTACAAGACACTGACGGTGGACCGTAACAGGCAAGTAGGACACGGGTCTACAGCAGGATCCTGTGCATGTATTCGCATGCATTACTCCACGTTTGATGGTACGGCTCTGGCGTGGGAAGGTTTTCATTACTGGCGTGACTGGCCGGAATACCTGGAGATAACGCAGCCCGCGGCTTTGTCCCGCTTTGTGCAGACCGGGTGTCTGGTGATGAAGTCGGAAGCCAATGGGCACTTGCAACAGCATCTGGACAATAGTCGTGCTTTGCAGTGTCCGGTCGAAGAATGGTCAGCAGAACGCATAGCTGATCGTCTGCCCATCTACAATCTGGAAAGCTTCTCTCCGGCGCGAAAAACTGACGACCCTTTGTTTGGCACGCCAAACGGTACCCACCTGAAGGGTGGAGTCTTCTGGCCGAATGGTGGTTACGTTACCGATCCGGCATTGTCTGCACAAAATCTGGCTGAAGCTGCACGCCTCAAAGGAGCTGAGTTTCTTATGGGTGTCGAAGTGATGGAAATCCTTACTACCGCCGGCCGGGCCAGTGGTGTAAGGCTCAATACCGGAACCTGTGTTCATGCGCCGGTTATTGTCAATGTAGCGGGGCCAGCTTCCTCAAAAATAAACCGGTTGGCCGATGTGCTGGATGATATGACTATCACCACACGAGCACTACGACAGGAGGTTGTACATGTGCCATCCCCCGAGGGCTTTGACTTTGAAACTGATGGTTTGATGGTCTCTGACAGTGATATAGCGCTTTACTGCCGCCCCGAGCATGGCAATAATATCCTGATTGGTAGCGAAGATCCCGAGTGCGATCCTCATCAGTGGGTAGAGGATGATACCGACTACAATCGGGATTTTACGCAGCAGTGGACCACTCAGGCGATGCGCTATGGACAACGAGTGCCCTCACTGGGCATTCCTCAGCAAAGTCGCGGTATTGTCGACCTTTACGATGCGTCGACAGATTGGTTGCCCATCTACGACAAGTCGAGTTTGCCGGGGTTCTACATGGCCTGCGGTTCCAGTGGTAATCAATACAAAAATGCCCCTATAGCCGGGAAAATGATGGCATCGCTTATCGAGTTTTGCGAGGCAGGGCATGATCATGATCGGACTCCATTGCAATTCAAGTTGCCCTATATCGGTCACGAGATTGATGTTGGCTTTTATTCGAGAAAACGGGACATTAACACCGAGTCCAGTTTCTCAGTGATTGGCTGAAATGGTACTGACGTTATCATCCGGAAGAATAAATGCATGACCCGTTTAAAGTTAGGCGTGATAGGCGCCGGTGTTATTGGTTCACGTCACATCGACGCCATCAGTCGTTCTGGTGCTGATGTAGAACTGATAGGCATCACTGATCCTGTAGCGTCTGCCCAGGCTGTAGCAATACGTGCAGGGGTGCCCTTCTACACAAACGCTGTGACCATGCTGGCTGAGTTACCACTCGATGGTGTCGTGGTGGCTACGCCAACAGAACATCATCTTGAGCCCACCCTGCAAGCGCTGCAGTCTGGTGTGCACGTACTGGTGGAAAAGCCCATCGCACCTTCTCTACGTCATGCGCAGCAGATGATAACTGTGTCTAGACAGACGGGCGTACAGGTACTGGTTGGCCACCATCGGCGTTACTATGAACAACTGTCCAAGGCGCGCGCTTTAATTGAAAGTGGAGCGCTGGGTACGCTGTTGACTATCGCTGGTCAATGGAACATGCGTAAGCATGAGCGTTATTTCGAACCTCTATGGCGCCAAAAGTGGCATGCCGGACCCGTACTCACGAACCTGATTCACGATATGGATACGCTCAGGTATATCTGTGGGGATGTCGATACGATTAGTGCGGAAACAAGTCATATCAGCAAAGGTCTGGAGAAAGAGGATGCTGCCGCGCTGATAATACGATTCAGATCGGGCGCTCTCGGTACATTCATTCTGTCCGATCAGGCAACGTCGCCCTGGAGCTGGGAGTATGCCACCGGAGAAACCTCGCTATTTCCCAAAACCGGCCAGAATGCTATTCGTTTCATGGGCACTGAAGCTTCACTGGAATTTCCCAATCTGGCTCTGTGGCATCATGACGAGCATCCGGCCGATTGGCATCATGCTTTAAAAAGGCAAGAGATGCCAATGGAGCTAGTGGATGCATTCCAAGCTCAGATTGATCACTTCTGCGAGGTAATACGTGGCGAACAGTTACCGTTGATCAGCGCACAGGATGCCACCGACAGCTTGCGAGCTACGCTGGGGGTTTTCGAATCGGCACTGGCCGGCCAACGTATCACCATCTGAGAACCAGAGTGACTCAGGTAATACGAATTAGATGTGAATTGTTGTGACAGGTTATCGTCAGGATCAAACTCGGCTAGTCGTCAGCTTGCTCGTAGCGTGTAGTTGCAGTATTTTGCGAAGAGTACGGCGTGATAACGTGTAGGTCATCGATGACAGCCCTGCTCAACAGAACTTCTACACCTTAGTAGCGAGTTCCGAGAGTCAGGCTTGTTAACCATCAGGAGAGCCTTATGGATGTGCGGTCTGTGTTTGCAGTAATAGCAGTTGTTTTTATTCTGTGGTTGATTCGTACCTGGATTCAGTGGGATATCAAGGCCCAAAAGGTGAAAAAATCTCGACACCAGCTTCGTGAAAGATTGTCTAACGCTGCGTTTATCGAACGGGTGCGGCCAACTGCGCAGCAGGAAGGAACTGACGAGAGCGTCACAGCGCGACAACCCTATCAGCGTAAATGTGATGAGTCTGAAGCGGATGAAATACGCAGGCTTGAAAGTCAGTTAAGACAGATGAGCACGGAGCTTGATCAGGCCCGCTCACATCTGAGCAAAAGCCTTCTGGATAATCGTTCACCCGACAACAATAAAGGCGACCTAAGTCAGACGGTCAATAAGCTGAACTCTCAGCTGAGTGCGCAGAAAAGACAGTTGCAGCGTCAGGTGCACGCGGCAGAACAATTGGACAAAGTCAGAAAGCAGATGTTTGACAAGCACCGCGAACTTGAACAGGTCAGACAAAATAACGCGCGCACGGAAGAGTCGTTGGCGCAGTACCGCAGTGGCGCTCAAAAGGCAGCTATGCTTGAGCAAAAATATTCAACACTCCACACCCACAGTGAAAAACTCGATAACGAACTATCCCGTCTCAGGCACGAGATCAAGGCAAGGGATGGGCAGATTCAACTCTTGCGTAAACAGGCTGAGGGTGTTTCCACTAGTAGTGAGCGACCCGTCGACAGGGCAGGCGTCAGTCATGCTTCTATGTCTGATGCCAGGGATCAGCTTAGGCGTGCGCTTGAGGCTACAGAAAGATCTGCAGCACAGTCGGGTCAGAGCGATCTGGAGATACGAAGACTCAAGAGCGAGCTGGAGTCGCTTTCACTGGATTCCTCACGCAGTTCCGATCAGTTAAACTCGATACAACAACGTCTGCTTGAGCAGATAACGGTGCTAGGCAATAGAGCCTCAACGAGTGATGTCGGTGGTCAGGGGCAGGGTTCTGACACGCCAACAAGCGATAATACAACTCCCCCGTTTTTGTACGAGCCGCCAGCGTATCAGGACGACTTGAAAAAAATCAGCGGAATTGGCCCAGTCATGGAGAAAACCTTGAATGCTCTAGGCGTGACTACCTTCAAGCAGCTGGCAGCTTTCACGCAAAATGATGTAGAAAAAGTGTCAGCTGCACTCGATACCTTTCCAGGACGAATAGAAAGAGACGGATGGGTTGTCAAGGCGCAAGAGCAACAGAAGATAAAATACGGCGAATCTGTGTGATGTCTAACCCAGACAGCCAGCCATGAGAATGCTTGTACGCCTCCGAAGTCAACACGCATCAGTTGTTGCAGTATATCGGCATGGTCGCAATGTATCTTGCGGTCTACGTGATCAAGACGATACGAAATCCGGTTAATCAACACCTTCGACAATAAGAAAATTTGAGTCGGCGTACCGATTGCGGAGTGCTTTCGCTATCTGGTATTCGTCACTGTTGTAAGCCTCTAGTGCGGTCTCATAGTCCTTGAATTCTACAACGACGTTGCGTGAATGAGTATTCCCTTCCATACCTTGACAACGACCGCCGCGAACCACGAATCGGGCACCATATTTCTCATAGACCGGCGCACCTGCCTGCAGATACTCCGGATAATGTTCTTGATCAGTCACGGTGACATTCGCAATCCAGTAACCCTTCGCCATAACGTATCTCCTTAGTCAGCAAATGTGGGTATCAACTCACCGTAGATACTATCCGATACCGGCTGGAAATTATCGCAGGGCCACCGAATCTGTCCACTTTTGTGAATGCCCAAGGCTAGGATTGTAAGGTTCACCCACTTCCCTGGAGTAATACCTTGAGGATTTTCAGGTAACCTTCTGAGTGATATATCTTTCAGACCCCAGACCCCAGACCCCAGTCACCTGTCACCTGTCACCTGTCACCAAGAACAACAAGACCATGAAACTAGCTAGCGGTCGAGATCATCTCGCCATACCCGGTCCTTCTGTCATTCCCGATCGAGTGTTGCGTGCCATGCATCGCGCAGCACCTAACATATATGCCGGTGAGCTAGTTGATATGACAGCAACCGTGCTGAGCGATCTGAAGACCATCGCCGGCTGTTCCGGAGAGGTGGCAATCTACCATGGTAACGGCCATGCGGCATGGGAGGCAGGACTGTGCAACATGGCCAGTCGTGGCGATCGCGTACTGGTACTGGTCACCGGGCGATTCGGGCACGCGTGGGCAACAATGGTGGAAGGTCTTGGTATCAGCGCAGAAACGATCGAATTCGGTAGTAATCAGTCTGTGGATGCCAGCCGTGTAGCCAAGGCACTGCAGGCTGATAGTGGGCATGAAATCAAGGCGGTACTGACGGTCCAGACCGATACCGCCTCGTCGTCAACCAACGACATACCGGCCATTCGTGATGCCATAAATCAGGTTGGGCATCCGGCGTTGCTGGTCGTGGATGCTATTGCCTCTTTCGGCTGTGAGCCTTTCCATATGGATGAATGGGGTGTTGATGTGTTGGTAACCGCCAGTCAGAAAGGGTTGATGACAACGCCCGGGCTGGGGTTACTATTCGTAGGCGAGCGTGTATGGCCTGCGCACGCCTCGGCTGGGCTGAACACGCCTTACTGGGACATGAAGCCGAGAGTACATCCGAAGATGTTTCCCGATCATTTCTGCGGCACTCCACCCACGCATCTACTTTACGGTTTGCGCGAGTCTCTGGACATGTTACTTGAAGAGTCGATGGTGGGTGTCTGGCAGCGCCATCAGGCACTGTCAGAATGCATCTGGTCAACCGTGGATGCTTGGGCTGTTGAAGGGAGCCTGCAATGCAATATCCCTGACAAGGCACATCGTTCCAGGGCGGTTACGGCAATACGAACGGCCCCTGGCGATGCCGTCCGCCTGCGTGAGTGGTGTGAAATAGAGACGGGTGTGGTGTTGGGTATTGGTCTGGGTGCCAATGCTTCAGAACCCGCCCGAGATGATCTGTTCAGAATCGGCCATATGGGGCACTTGAACCCTGCAATGTTACTGGGGACGCTAGGGTGTATAGATGCCGGTCTGAAAAGTCTGAAGATTCCCCATGGCGCAGCGGCGCTGACTGCTGCAGCTCAATCGATTTGCGACTCAGTAGAAATGCCGTCGCGCTTGTTGACACTGGACGGTCTGTAGTGACGATGGATCTGGACTTAAAATCGTGATGCCACACCCAGCGTAACTCACCGACGATAAAGGGTATTGCCGATGCCGCCGTTATCAGAGTGTGAAACCGAACATAAAACATAACGCGACCCAGTCAATGCAAACTCACCTATGCAGTGAGGAGAATCCTGCAGCGAGTCAGACGTGGCTGCGTGCAAGCCATACTATTGCGCAGAACGCATGATGGGTGAGGATACTGCACTCACCGAATCCCCGACCTCTACTGTGCTGGTGATCGATCACGATGAGATGACTCGACTGCTTGCGGTGGAGTTTTTATCTCAGGCTGGCTTCAACGTAGTAGCTGCCGGTAATGCTCAGGACGGTGTGGAGAGGTTTTCATCAATCCTGCCGGATATCGTGTTGCTTGACATCGAAATGCCGGAGGTGGACGGCTATGTCGCGTGCAAGAGAATCAGGCAAACCACTCACGGTGCCTCTGTTCCCATTCTGATGCTGACCAGTTCGAACGATGCTGTAGCCATTGATCGTGCGTTCGAGGCCGGTGCTACTGACTTCACCAATAAGCCGGTTAACTGGCCTCTGCTTACGCATCGAGTCAAGTACATGCATCGCAGCAGTGTGGCGCTGGAAGCACTGGATCGCAACAGAGACAGTCTTGACATAGCACAGCGAATTGCCGGGCTGGGAAACTGGGACTGGGATCGCGCCACCGGGGACGTCAGTTGGTCGGATAATCTGTTCAGGTTACTGGGTCTTGCGCCGCGTTCATGCGTGCCAACTATCGAGCGATACCTTAAATTTGTCCCGCTGGACGAACGGCAGAAGACACTGCTCTGGTTGTTGACAACAGATGCCAGTAATAGCTCAAGTGTCAATCATAGGCTCGTTGACGATACTGGCGAAGAACGACGGTTTCGCTTGAAAATGGAGGTAGAAAAAGACAGGGATGGATTTGTCATCAGAAAAAGCGGTGTGGTCCATGACATAACCGAGCAGTATCAGGCCGAGCAAAAGATTCATCAGCTAGCGTATTACGACAGCCTGACTCGTTTGCCTAACCGGGCGCTGTTTTGTGAGCGACTGGCAATTGCTCTTGCTGATGCAAGGACAGAAAAAACAGTCATGGCCGTGATGTTTCTTGATCTGGACAATTTTAAAAGAGTGAACGACAGCCTGGGTCATGCTTACGGCGATCTGTTGTTGCAAGAGGTGAGTGAGCGATTACTCGAATGTGCACTCGATGCTGTGACTCTGGATGAATCCGGCGTTAGCACCTGTACAGTTGCGCGTATGGGCGGCGATGAATTCACAATCATGCTAACCGGCCTGGCAGATCGCTGGCAAAGCCACACGTTTGCTCAGCGTGTATCTGAAGCCTTGTCGGGTGTGTATGAGCTGGATGGCAACGATTGTCATACCTCATCCAGTATCGGTATTGCACACTTTCCAGATCATGGCAATTCAGTCGATGAGCTACTCAAATGCGCGGACATTGCCATGTACGCTGCAAAAAAACAGGGCAAGAGCTGTTCGAAGCTATACGATCAGGAAATGGACGCTTACACTGTTCACCGATACATGATGGAAGAGAAACTACGGCAGGCGGTTGACCAGAACGAGCTGGTTCTACATTACCAGCCACAGATCAATCTTGAGACCGGACGCATCGAAGGTGCGGAAGCTCTGGTACGCTGGATCAATCCAGAGTTTGGTACCGTCTCCCCCGGCGAGTTTATTCCGTTGGCAGAAGAGACAGGCCTTATTGTCAGCATTGGTGAGTGGGTGCTGCGCACAGCCTGCCAGCAGGCCAGTGACTGGATAAACGCCGGTGTTCCCTTGTTGCGTATCGCGGTCAATATTTCCGTGTTCGAATTTATACGCCCTGATTTTGTGCCCAAAGTGTTTCGGGCGCTGGAAGATTCAGGACTGCCGGCTACAGCGCTTGAACTGGAGATTACAGAGAGTTTGATGGTGGAGGACACTGTTAGTGCTCGAGGTACGCTGCAACAGCTTAGAGATAGCGGTATACAGTTGAGCATAGATGACTTCGGTACGGGCTTTTCGAGTCTGAGTCAGCTGAGGCACTTTCCGATCGACAGACTCAAGATTGATCAGTCATTTGTTAAAGGCATGCTGACTAACAGGCATGATGCGGCGATCATCAAAGCGGTGCTGACCATGGCAGAGAGCATGGGTCTACGGGTGGTCGCTGAGGGTGTAGAAACAGTCGAACAGTATGAGTATCTGGTCAAGTGTGGTTGTAATGAGGCGCAGGGGTACTTTATGAGTCGCCCGGTACCTGAACACCAGTTTGACGAGGTCGTTGATCATTTTAACCATTCCGGTGATGCTCGGACCGGCACCGATGGCTAGTGATGTCTCTCTTGTGTTTGAATGTGTGCCTGAATATGTGCCTGAATGCAATCAAATGCAAACCAATGCAAACTGACGTTGTCTATGTCACTGTGAATCGACATATTGTCCTTTCAAGCTCAGTTTGCCTATAGAGAGTTTTCCAATGTTCAATGTACGGTCCAAACCGTCTCAATTGCTGGCCGCCGCTGGCATGAGTCTTCTGGTGATGTGGTTGTCCGGCTGTGCTGCACCTCAGCCTGCTCCTTCTTCACCAGAGATTGAGGTCTCCGCGGTATCACCTGAGGAGGTGCGTCGGACCGAATCCACAGGCTCCGTCGTACGCTGGGGAGGAACTATTGCCCGCATCGACAATACAGCCGACGGAAAAAGCGTGGTCGAAATTGTGTCAAGACCTCTACGCGGTGGAGGAAGGCCTGTACACAATGATCGCTCAGCAGGCAGGTTCATCGCTGAAACGACAGACTTCCTTGATCCGGCTATAGTGAAAGTCGGCAGAGACATTACGGTACTCGGCTCTGTCAGTTCGGTGCGCGACGGTAAAATTGGAGAGGCGAACTATCGTTTTCCAGTCGTGGCAATAGATTCCTATCGTTACTGGAAGCCACAGGCTGCATCGCCGCCAAGGCAGCTTTATCACTGGAACGGGCCGCACAGCCATGACCCATTCTGGGATGATTGGCCATTCCCGCCACACAGACGACCGGGGCGATATCGTTCAGGTGCTTCAGGCTCACTCAGTATCATTCTTCGCTAGGCTCAGACTATGGACGGAAAGCTCATCTCTACAACCAGTCAGGCAATAGCGCTGGTTCTCGTTGCCGCCTTGTCCGGCTGTGCTGCGGGCCCTATCAAGCCTGCACAACCACCTTCCGCCTTAAGCGTTACGCAAGTGCGGGAGATCATTGCAGAACAGGGCACCGTGACGGTGTCTTCAGGCGAACAGGTTTTATGGGGTGGCACGGTTCTCAGCGTGGCAAATCTGGCGGACAACACACAGATTGAAATCATGGCTCACCCTCTGGACCGCCGGCAACGACCTATGATTGGCAAAGCGGCTCAAGGGCGTTTCGTGGCCTCCTACGAAGGGTTTGCCGAACCGCTGGATTTTCCTGCCGGGCGAGTCGTGACGGTACTGGGCTCATTGAGTGAGCCAGTCAAGGGGGCGGTGGGTGAGGCTACCTACGTCTATCCATCGATCAAGGTCATTGACAGTCATTTGTGGAGTGAGCAAGACCGGGCAACCCGGTCTGGTGTGTCATTTGGTATTGGTATCAATCTGGGTAATTGACAACAGATAAAGCCTCGCCGATGCCGAGAGCAGGGACCATTATCTGATTCCTTGAGGTGGTCAAGGTAAGGGGGTTGCTATTTATTGCGTCTAGGCAACTTTCGTCTCATCTCACTCCGCATGAATTAATCTGCAGGCACTCAAAAGGGAAGAATCAGACCGCGACCAGTGGTAACCCGATCATCGGCAAGGCGTTCTGCTTGCATCCAGATCCTTGTTTTTCGTCAGCCAGTCGTAATCGCGTGCATTCATCTCAGGGCAGTAGCGCTGTGCATCTCCAGTGTACTCAACACCGAAAACGGCTTTACCTGATTCGATGAAGGGCAGTAGAGCATCACATTCATCGTACTGATTGCATTGTTCGTTAAGAGCCCAGTCGAAGTAGGGCTCCAGTTCAATCACTTGTTCAAGATTGTTCTTCAGGCCTACTGACAAGCCTCTTCGATGGGCTTCGGTTGCCAGCCAGATAGTGAAGTCGAGCTGGTGTTCTGCAGTGATGTCAAAGCCAGACTGGTTGGTATACGCGTCGACGTTGTCGGGCTCAACTCCGTCACAGCCTTTGGTTCTGGCAAGGTCAAGACGCGACTCCATTATAGGTTTTAGCAGATCCAGTTGGCGAATGTCCAGCCAGCGTTCGCCTTCCCAGCCATTGCTCAGCCCCTGCAGGGCGTTTGGAATCATGGACGCATCGGGTCGCCAGTCTTCACTACTACCAGCACTGAAATAGCAGATAACAGCGACGCCGCGATTTTGCAGATCCGATATCACAGTGACGGGAACATCAAATAAGTCGATGTTATACATGTCAACGTTGAGCGAGGTGTTCACTGAGCCTGTGAGTTGCCATTGCCAGCTTGTACCGGGAGCTGGCGACCAGATGTGATCGCGAGAAGTATCGGCGGTTTCCAGCCCGGTGCCAGCCCCGCTAAGTGTGCTGAGCATTACCAGGTGGGCTATCGTTGTGCTGCGCATGTCCAGGCATCAATCAGGTAGGATTAGGATCTCACTGGCAAACTCTGTACCTGAAGGCCTCTATGATCAAGTTCTACTATAACGCAGCCCCCAACCCCATGAAAGTCGCGCTGATGCTGGCGGAAACCGGTCTGGAATATGAGGCGATACCGGTAGACACGCGCAAAGGCGATCAATTTGATGCCCAGTACCTGAAAATCAACCCCAACGCCAAAGCGCCTGCGCTGGTAGACGGCGATGCCGTTGTTTTCGACAGTAACGCCATACTCCTGTATCTGGGTGACAAGACGGGCCAATTCGTGCCTGCCATCGCCGATTCTGCCGACAGGGCAAGTCTGCTGTCCTGGCTCATGTTTGTAGCCAGCGGCATTGGTCCCTTCTCGGGTCAGTCGGTACATTTCAGGCATATGGCACCCGATCCCAAGGACTATGCACTTAACCGTTTTGACTACGAGGCTCATCGCCACTGGAGTGTTGCCGAAAACCATCTGGCTTCCAGTGAGTATTTTCTGGGTGATGATTACAGCATCGCCGATATGGCTTTGTGGGGCTGGGCACGTATGTTGCCGTTCGTACTCGGTGCTGAAAATCCCTGGGATCAGTACCCCCATATCAAGCGCTTGCTGGACGTTGTGAGTGCACGGCCTGCCATGGAAAAGGTAACAGCGTTAACCAAGGCGCATAGCTTCAAGACCGACATGGATGATGACGCAAAACGCTTTATGTTTCCTCAGAATGAAAGGCTGAATAGCACGAGTTGATCTGATCCATCCCGGGTTCCTGTTTTGAGTAATCAACTCGTGGCCAGGGAGGGCTATGAAAAGTAGCATTCAGTTTACAGCTCCGACAACTGGCCGCAGATGTGATTCAATATGCGGTGGCACATACGCATTTACAGGACGGCAGGCATGGACAACGGCGCTTTAGTTTTTATCATCGTGTTTGAGGCAATCGCCATTATCTGGCTGGTGAGCAAGCTCAAACATTATCAGAAATTCGAGCATTTGCTGTCCACGTCCAATCAGCATAAGGGGAATGATGTTACTGACAGTCCAGCGTCTGGCGCCGCCGTTAGTGCTGCAGCGGATCAAGCGCCCAGTCAGGCAGCGCCGCAGGTAGCTGCGAGTACTACCAGGCTCAATGATGAACTGCTCGAGATTCCAGGTGGTGAGTCAGATGTCAATATAGAAGAAGCCAAGAGGGTTCAGCTGGTCATGGCGCGGTGTCGTTATGCGGAATTCTATCTCGAGCAACTTGACGATGACTACGAGCGTGGTCAATTCAAGAACATCGTGGAAAGCTGCATGACAACAGCGCGTGGAATCTCGGATACATTTTTCAAGTCCAGTGCGCTACATCCTATTATCCTGCTGCTGGATAGAGCCGGCTGGGAAGATTCGCGTGACTCGCTCATGCGTGAGGTTGAAGATGACATCATCAGAGACAGCATCAAGGCCGAACTGAACGAGCAAAATGAGCCGAACGACTGATTCAAACTCTCTACTGAGGCAGCTGTCGTACAGCTGTGCTGTTTTTTGGAAAGGCCCAGTCGTCTGTGCCGACAGTAGCGGTGAAGTTTTTCAGAAACCACCTGTCTGTGTCTGACAGTTGCTCGTTGTTACTGGCTAACATCAGTTGAAGATCTCGCTCAAGGTCATCAAAGCTATAGCCTCCGGGTGCTGGCTGTTTGCCACTGATCTGCAACACTAGTGTATTGATATCGTCAGCAATTTGCCTGAGTGACGCAAGCGACGTCGCCTCCAGTCCTCGGGTTACTTGCGCGGCGAGGAGGTCTGTGTCTTCCAGGATACGATTTGCCTTGCGCCAGATCTCTGGAGTCTGGCGTCTAATTGTCTCCGACGCATCCAGGGTTCGAGACGCCTGACGCGTGTGGAACAGCGCTTTCTCTATGGTTTCGCGCAAGCCCGGTTGATTGGCGATTGTGTATTGTCGACGTAGCACTCTGATGTTTTCCACGTCAATCAGCCGACTTTTTGCTCCGCTGAAATCCTGCAAATCCGTACGGGCAATGACCTCTGAATTGATACGTCGCATATGTTCGAGGATGATGCGGGCGTGCTGTATCAAAGAACGACCCTGGGCGAGGGATGAGGATGCTGTGAGCACCTGTCCGATATGTGCCTGGGCTGTAGAAGGCGGTTTGGGAGGGTTGGTCGTGGTGCCACAGGCTGTCAGTAGCAAGAGCAGAAACAGCGCTAAATATCGTTGCATTTTTTATATGATGTCATGACCACCTTCCCGGTGAGGCGGTATTACTGTATTTTCCTACAATTGTCGGCAGTAGTGCGTCAAGATGTAACCAATTTGCTCTGTCTTACAAAGTGCGGCTGATGCTTGCAGAGCCGGCTTGCCATCGCTATAGGTTCTTACGTACTTGTCGTCTATCCACTCTGAACAGCGTGCAGAAATATCTGGCTGCTTGCGCAAGCCGACACTGTGCGCTGATCTCAAGCGTACATTAAAGCTGGGTGTTCCGCTGATTGGAGCACAGCTGCTACAAATGGGTAATGGGTTGGTCGATGCAATCGTTGCCGGTCGTCTTGGCGCAACTGAGCTGGCTGCTGGTGGCATCGGTGCCACTTTATGGTTCACGGTCTCGTTATCGTGTATCGGCCTGATGGCTGGCTTGTCTCCGACGCTGTCACGTCTTATCGGCCAGAAGCGTAAGGTTTTTGTAGGCACGATCTTTCGTCAAGGTGTCTGGCTTGGCCTGATGACAGGCTTGCTAGCGTTAGCGTTTTTGCTGTTCATTGCAAGTAACGTACATCGGTTTTCTTTCACACCTGAATTACCCCCACTTGTCAGACAGTACCTTATGGGAGCCTGCTGGAGCCTGCCGTTCTTTGCTTTGGTGATGGCTGCCCGGAATGTCTGTGAGGCTACGGGTCTAACGCGGCCTGTTCTACTGGTAACCGCCTGTGGTCTGCTGATAAATATCATGGCCAATCTGGCTCTGGGCCTGGGCTGGTTCGGCTTTCCCAAACTGGAGCTGTTCGGTATCGGTCTGGCGACCACAATAGTCAATATCAGCATGGCGATAGTCTTGCTGATGCTGCTTCGTGGCAAACGGTTTGCCCGTTTTCAGTTGTTCGCTTCTCTGGATGCACCGCAATGGGAACATCTCAAACCGATGTTGGCTTTGTCCATTCCCATTTTTCTTGGCATGTTGTTCGAAGCCGGGCTGTTTGCCGCTACCTCATTGCAAATGGGTACGATCGGTGTGGTTGAATCGGGTGCACACCAGATTGCCATTACTGCCTCCGCCTTCTGTTACATGCTTCCGTTGGGCATGTCGTTTGCACTCACTGCACGTATTGGTCGCGTGAGTGCTCAAGCGGGCCTGGCACCGGTACGGCTGCGAATTGCCAGTGGAGCGCTGCTGCTGATTCTCATGGCCATCTCCACGGCAACTCTGCTTGTCATCTTCCGGTTTGATATCGCTGCTATCTACACCGATGATCCACAGCTGCGGTTATTCGCGGGAAGCCTGCTGCTACTGGGGGCCGTCTTCCAGTTATCCGATGGTGCGCAAATCATGCTCATCGGTGTATTGAGAGGATTACAGGACACGAGGGTACCCATGTTGATCAATGCTTTTTCCTACTGGGTCATCGCATTCGGATTTGGCTTGTTCTGTACCTATGTTCTAGGTTGGGGGGCACATGGGCTCTGGGTGGGGCTGATAACCGGTCTTACTATTGCCTCTCTATTGTTAGGCTGGCGGTTGTACTATGTGTTGAACCGTTTAAAGAGTAATAGCGTTACGATCTGAAATATCGTTTGCAGACGGGCCTCACAGTGTCGCAGCTAGTCTAGGAAGGTTTCGTCAGTTCTGCCGGTAGCAGAGACCTTCCTGTGTCGCGTTGATGTTTTGTGACAGTTAGGCCATCGAGCTGACACCCAGTATGATTGCGTGTTTGCATCACTACGGCAACGCTCAGATAAAACTGATCGCTGAAGATCATGGTGCCACGTAGGGTGCTGATGGAAATCACTTCTATGCCTTTACGGGATAGGTCAGGGATTGGCAATTGTGCGTCGTGGTACGTGTCTATCGCTTACAATGCTGCGACTCCCACTTAAACAACCGATCAGACCAGCCACCATGAGCAACAGAAAAACAGCGGTAGTTACCGGATCCACCAGCGGCATCGGGCTGGGTATTGCAGAACGATTTGCGACAGATGGACTGAACATCGTGTTGAGTGGAATAGAGGCTGATCAGCAGATCGAACCTCTTCGAACGCGGCTCGAAAATGAACACGGCGTCAGTGTGAGATATGTGCGGTGTGATCTATCCGGCGCCTCCGGTGCACGCGATCTCATACAGGCAGCTCAGGCCGCCTTCGGTTGCGTCCATGTACTGGTCAACAATGCCGGTATCCAGCATGTCGCACCCGTGGATGAATTCCCCGATGAGAAATGGGAAGCCATCATGGCGCTGAACCTGTCGGCGGCTTTTTACACCTGCAAGGCTGTGCTGCCCGTGATGAAGCAGCAGGGCTGGGGCCGCGTGATCAATATCGCCTCCGCTCACGCACTGGTTGCCTCCCCATTGAAGTCAGCCTACGTGGCAGCCAAGCATGGACTGTTGGGATTTACCAAGACGCTGGCCCTTGAGGTTGCGGAACAGGGAATTACGGTTAACGCCATATGCCCGGGCTATGTCTGGACCCCACTGGTGGAGAAACAGATTCCTGAAACAGCAGCGGCAAGAGGGTTGACTGCCGAGCAAGTAATTAACGATGTCATCTTGTCTGCGCACCCTAACAAGGCATTCGTCACTATCGATCAGGTAGCTGCAGTCGCGCAATTTCTGACCTCAAGTGGTGCTGATTCCATCACGGGTACGGCAGTGCCTGTGGATGGTGGATGGACAGCTCGATGATGACTACAGAACTCACCGTGCTGGCTTTGGCCGGTATACTTCAGGTCATTCAACTGATGCTGATGGCTATCCCTGCGAACCTTGAACTAGGAACAGCCAAGACCTTATCACCGCGTGATGCGGAAAAACTGGGTGGGTCCCTGCAGTCTCAGGTAAGCACCCGCACGGCTCGTCTGATGCGGGCATTGAACAATCATTTTGAAGCCCTGCTGCTGTTCGCTATTGCCGCTATCGTTGTGAGCCTTTCCGGTCAGTCGAGTAATGTGACTGCCCTGTGCGCCTGGGCCTATCTGCTTGCTCGAATTCTTTATATCCCGGCTTACGTGCTGGGATGGGTACCCTACCGATCCATCATCTGGGCTGTGGGATTGGCAGCGACCGTTCTGATGCTGGTCATGGCTCTGATTCCCTGATAGTCAGTCTTGTTTTTTAAGCAACGATTTCAGGTCTGCAAATGGATTGTGTGTTGCCGTTTCAGCAACATCCTCTTTTCCATAGGTAATCTGTTCAACGTACCTCTGGTGTTCATTGTCATGACAGTAGACGCATAGCAGTTCCCAGTTGCTACCGTCATTGGGATTGTTGTCGTGGTCATGATCGCGATGATGCACAGTCAATTCCTGCAGATTCTTCTGCTCGAATTCTCGCATGCATCGCCCACAGACCCACGGGTATAACTTTAATGCTCGTTGTCGATAACCGTTCTCGCGTGAGGCGTAGCTTTTTCTGGCATCCGCAACCAGCTTGTCGAGTTTGATGGAGTTGAGTGATTTCATTTTTGGTCCAGGCATGGCCAGCTGCATTACGGGTTGCATTCAGCCACCTGTTATAAGACATGCTGATCGTGTTTGCAAAGGATCCTTCACCACATTACACAGGCGACAAGTGTGGTTAACGAAAGAAAATGACAGATTGTGCGGGCGGTCAGGCAAGTTGACTATCAAGTGTAACGTTCGTATCGCCGTGCCTCTCTTGCCTATCCCCTAAAGCAGCACATCCTCTCGGCTGACTATTTGCTCCTATCATTTTTGACGGGCGTACCTATTCTGGTGACAAATTGTTAAACAGTCAGTTGCCTTGTTTTCCAGTAAAAAAACAGGCACCAGATGTGGTGATCAGGTGACACGAAAATGTAAATTATTGTGAGACTACCACGGTGACATTTTCTGAATTATTAACGAGTTGCGGTGAATCTGGCCTCGATCGTAAATTGGCGAAAGCGTATCAGCACAAGCTTTTTACGAGTGTCTTTGATTGACAGGCGACAAACGGGTGATAAAACGCTGTGTGTTGGTCAGGTCTGACACGTCTCGGCCAGGCGGTATAACTGCGGGGCGCACGTCAGTTTCGGGTATTATCGAGGGAACATAGAGGCAAACTATTGGTCTGCATCTCACTATTGCCAATGATTGTTGGCGGGACTGAAGTCCGGTGCTAAGCTTCCGCCTCAGACGTTGTAACGCAAAAACAGGTAGGACTTTCCAGTGACCCAAGACCGATATTGGCAAGGCACAAACGTTGTGTCGATGCGTGCATCGGCTGAGAGCGTCCAGTCGCCTGCTCCGAGTGAAACCGATCTTCCTATGCCGGAATCATCTGTACAGGTCGATAATCCCGCTCGCACACGCCGAAAGGTGATGTTTGTGATTGAGGGTCTGACCGTGGGCGGCGCAGAGCACATGGTAATCGACCTGGCTAATGAGTTGGTCAGTCGAGGTGACATCGTACACGTTGCCTGCTTATCAGTGTTAGGCGAACTGTCGCACAAATTGTCCTGCGACGTTGCTGTGCACCTGCTTCATAAGAAATCAGGTTTCGATCCGGTACTGCCGGGCAAGCTACGCAAGCTGGTACAAAAGTACTCCATCGACGTGGTCAATTCACATTTGTGGACGGCAAACCTCTGGACGCGAATTGCGCTGGTACGTACCGGAATTCCCGTGGTGGTAACCGAACACAACAGAGACATCTGGAAGGGTATCCACAACAGGGTAATTGACCGTGTGCTGAGTCACACCACAGCCCGCATGATTGCCGTGTCCGAAGATACTGCCAATTTCTATCGCCATGAGGTAGGGGTTGCGGGTCATCTTGTTACCGTTGTCAATAACGGAATTGACACGTCGCGCTATGGCAGTGGTAGCGGTGTGTCGTTACGCTCAACTTTCGCAGACAGCGACGAATTTCTAGTCGGTACCGTAGGTCGGTTGGCTATTGCCAAGAATCATCCACGACTGGTCGAAGCAGCCGGGTTGTTGCGCGACGCTGGTGTGCCTGTGAGAGTGGTCATTGCAGGAGAAGGCCCGGAACGCGGCAAGACCGAACTCAGGATTGCCGAGTTGAATTTGCAACAGCAGGTCACCTTGCTGGGTGCTCGCAACGATGTTCCCGATTTATTAGCCGCTCTGGATGTGTTCGTTCTATCCAGTGATAGAGAAGGTCACCCATTATCTGCACTTGAAGCGCAAGCGGCCGGCACACCGGTGGTGCTTACCGATGCAGGTGGTAGTGCCGATGCTATCTCACAGGACAGTGAAGGGTGTGGGGGTATTCTGGTGGAGCGTAGTGCAGCTGCATTAGCAGCGTGTCTGCTAGAGCTGTTCAATCAGCCTAAGCGATTGGAGAAAATGTCCGAATTCGCTCAGTCTTACGCGGTGAAGCATTTTGACAAGTCGATAATGATAGATCGATACAGCGCTGTGTTCGACGCTGTACAGAGAAGCGGTCTGACATCACTAGTGTAACTTTACCCCAGTGTTGCATAAAATTTCGGCTTGGGCGGCCCCACCCAGAACCGCTTCGCTGCTTCTATAGCAGCATCTACGTACCGGAGGCGGCCCCCGCTGTACTCATTTTTTTGGGTCTCTCGGGGCCGCCGAGGCCTAGAGTGACTAGGCCTGCGCGGCCCGACCAGGGTATACCTTGTAGCGTGTATCAGGATTTCCCGGCACTCAGCAGATCTCTGCGAAGTTGTGGCTCAGATGTGTTTTCTCCAAGCCAGATGTCGAAAAATCCCTCAGTAAATCGCGTGTTCTCGATTGTCCCTGCAGGCTTTCCGTTGCGGTAGAAGAGGGTATATCCTCGCTCGTCACGAACCCCTGTAATCGTTGTGCTCGCATTTACATCCTTGATGATGCTGGACAGTTGCACTGACCAGTCAGCCAGCTCTTGCTTATCGAATTTTTTCTGGTCCATCATTTCTTCTATTGTCTTGCTGATTATCTGTTCGCCTTCAAGTTTACGCAGATAGGACAAAGACAGCGCGAAAGGCTCCAGCTGGTTAAATACTCCCCCTTCTGCGTAAAGCCGAGCGTCGAAAACGCTCCAGAACATGACCTTCAAGCGCGCGTCACCGACCAGTTTTGCATCCTCGACATGCAATTGCGCAACTTTGATGTCAGCGATGGCAACCTGACTGACCAGCATGGCTGCCATTAAAAAGCCTGTTCTAGTAAACACGGACATACCTCTGGTTTGTCGAATCGTGATCCCTATACGCAGTACACCGACCAGGCAGATGCAGCCATCGAGCCATTAGGGTCTGGAACCTATGCTGTTTGTGTGCCATTTTGACCTTTGATCGCTCACAGCAAGGTTCTACTTGGAATCCGTATAACGTGCTGCCGGGTGTCTAGAGTCTGGTCGTGTGGCTACAGACTCGGTTATGCTGGACTCCCGATTCTCTGTCCTGCGATGAAATCAGGATAGGGTGCTTTTATGCGTTTCAAACAAGTTACGGTCAATATGATGCACAGAATTGCCCCTTCCATTTTGTCAGCTGATTTTGCCTGTCTGGGTGAAGAGGTCAGCGATGTCATCGCCGCAGGCGCTGACTGGATTCACTTCGATGTCATGGACAATCATTATGTGCCGAATCTGACAATCGGACCCGCCGTGGCCGCAGCCATCAAACCACATTGCGTTACGCCTAGCGGAGAAGCCGTGCCGCTAGACGTGCATCTGATGGTGCAGCCGGTAGATGAGCTGGCGATGGCGTTTGCCGATGCCGGAGCAGATCTGATCACCTTTCATCCGGAAGCTGAACGTCACGTCGACCGGACCTTGCAGTTGATACGAGATGTGGGTTGTCAGGCCGGGCTTGTGTTTAATCCGGCTACCCCACTGGACATACTTGAATGGGTAATAGACAAAGTCGATATCGTACTGATCATGGGTGTAAATCCCGGGTTTGGTGGTCAGAGTTTTATTGAGTCCACTTACCGGAAAATAGAAGCTGCACGAAAAATAATCGAGGCAACGGGACGTGACATTCGACTGGAAGTGGACGGGGGCATCAAGGTGGACAACATCGCTCGTGTAGCTGCTGCAGGTGCTGACACGTTCGTGGCAGGCAGCGCTATATTCAATACTCCCGATTATCGTGAAGTCATTGATGCCATGCGCAAGAACATGACTGATAACGTGTGATCAAAACCATCATGAGCAACGACACACGCTCAGTGAGATCCGTGTGTTCGACCTGATCACCATTGATCTGGACGGCACTCTGGTAGATTCCGCCGGTGACTTGCATGTAGCGGTGGTTCTCATGCAGCGAGCCATGCAGATGGAGTATGCATCGATTGAGCAAGTACGCAGCTGGGTGGGCAATGGCATAGAGAGACTGGTGCATCGTGCGCTGACTGACAGCATGCAGGGTGACGCGCCTGCCGATCTTCATCGTCAAGCCCTTGCTCATTTTAGTAAAGCTTACGACAGTGTTAACGGTTCTTACTCGTGTTTGTATCCTGGTGTGCGTGACGGTCTGGACTGGATGGCATCGCTCGATACCCCTCTGGTACTGGTGACTAACAAGGCAGGTCGGTTTGCACGGCCACTACTGGGTAGTCTGGGTATCAGTCACTATTTCGAGCATCATATCTGTGGTGATGACGTAGACCTGAAGAAGCCTGATCCTGCTGCATTATTGCTTGCTGCCAGACGCTGCGCTGCGATGCCGCGTCGCAGTGTGCTGATTGGTGATTCCATCTCGGATATCACGGCGGCGAATGCTGCAGGCTTCTCCATGATCGCCGTTAGTTACGGTTACAACCACGGTCGTTCCATTAGAGCGTTGGGTGATGCCTATCACTCGGATGCTGTCATTGATTCCTTTGCAGAACTGCCTACCGTATTCGATCGTCTGGTAGACAGCTTTGTCTAAAGGTCAATAAATCACTATTGGTTATTGAGTTGACTCGTAGCCGGTCTGACGCTTGCCAGAGAGACTTGCTATCTCTGGTGCTCTGTCAAAGCGTACAGCACACGTCCGATATACTTGGGTTGATGGGACTCCTATACCGGATTTATTATCAGATGCAGCGACCGCCGTCCACTTCCAGGCAGACGCCTGTGACCATGCTGGCTTCGTCGGAGCAGAGGTAGCAAGCAGCGTTTCCCATATCCTCGGGTGTCGAGAAACGGCCGATGGGAATAGTTGATAGAAACCTGGCGCGAATCTCGGGTGTATCTTCACCCATGAACGATTTCAGCAAAGGCGTTTCTCCTGCCACCGGATTAATGGCGTTCACGCGAATTCCAGAGGCTGCAAGTTCGACTGCCATGGTGCGAGTAGCGGTGATCATCCAGCCCTTTGAGGCGTTATACCAACTCAGGTTTGGCCGTGGGCTCACACCACCAGTGGACGCAACGTTGAGGATGACACCACTGCGTTGTGCTTTCATGAGTGGAACCAGATACTTTGCCGTCAGGAACACCGATTTTGCATTAACCGAGAACACACGATCAAAATCTTCTTCGCTTATCTCTTCAAGGGGCGAGGGGGCATGCGTAACCCCGGCATTGTTTACCACGATGTCTACACGGCCGAATGCCGACAGTGTGGCATCAGCCAGCGCCTGGATATCGCCAGCCTGGCTGACGTCGGTCTGGTGTCCTATTACGGCAGCGCCATATTCACCGGATAGAGACTCTGCCAGTGCTCGTGCGGCATCCCCATTGATATCGACAATCATGACAGAGGCGCCCTCGGAGGCAAATTTTCTGACGATGCCTGCGCCAAAGCCTGATGCGCCACCAGTCACTATCGCGCATTGGTCAGTGAGTCGTTGCCGTGCCCCGGCAGGCTCCTTTTCGTTCATCATGCAGTTATCCTCAGTCGTGTTTTGCCGCTACTGTTTTCAAAGTCGAAAACCCATACAGTGCTTCAAAGCCTTTTTCCCTGCCATGGCCGGAATGCCCAGTGCCACCAAACGGTAGCTCCACGCCTCCACCGGCACCGTAATTATTGATAAAAACCTGACCCGAGCGAAGCTGTCTAGCCAGCCGCATCTGTCTTGCACCGTTCTGGCTCCAGATAGAGGCCACCAGTCCGTAACGTGTTCCGTTAGCAATGGCCACAGCTTCTTCATCGTCGTCGAAGGCGATAACAACCTGTACCGGACCGAATATCTCGTCCTGTGCCAGGCTGTGATCAGGTTGCACATCGCTGAACAGGGTGGGTGCAACGTAACACCCTCCCTCTGGTAGGTCATTGTCCAGTGAGGCGCGCGCAGCTACGGTCAGATCAGTACCCTTATCGATAAAGCCTCGCACAACCGCTTGTTGTCGGCGAGAGATAAGAGGACCGACGTCAGGATCATCAAGCGCAGGCCCTACACGCAATGCGCAATAACGATCAGCCATTTTTTCGACCACCTCATCGTAAATGCTACGGTGGACAAGAATGCGTGAAGACGCTGAGCAAGTCTGACCGGCGTTCTGAACACCGGCGTTAACCAGAAAGGGAAGTGCGGTATTGATGTCGGCATCCGAAAATACCAGCTGAGGCGATTTGCCGCCGAGCTCAAGGGTCACCGGCACAACATTTTGTGCAGCACTGGCCTGAATCAGTTTGCCTGTTGCCAGTGAGCCGGTAAAAGACAGATGCTGGATGCCCACATGGGCACTTAATGCTGCGCCAGCATCGGCACCGAGTCCGGGAACCACATTTAGCGCCCCGGGTGGCAGACCGGCCTGTTTTGCGATATCCGCAAATGCCAACGCACTCAGGCAGGCTTCTTCTGCGGGTTTGAGAATGGTGGCATTACCCATCGCCAGCGCGGCGCCCACGGAGCGACCGATTATCTGCATGGGGTAGTTCCATGGGATTATATGCCCTGTGATGCCATGTGCTTCTCGCAAGGTATAAACGGTATAGCCGTCCAGGAAAGGAATGGTGTGACCGTGTATCTTGTCGACCGCTCCAGCATAGAATTCCAGGTAGCGAGCGAGGGCCACAGCATCTGCACGAGCCTGGGTCAGCGGCTTGCCGACATCCATAGATTCAAGTAACGCCAGTTGCTCTGTTTTCTCCAGTACCAATTGGCTCATGCGATAAAGAACCCGCCCCCTGTCGAGCGCTGTCATGTGCCCCCAGTCGCCATTGAGGGCTGCTGATGCGGCGCTGACGGCGTTATCGATATCCTGCGCGGTGCCACTTGCAATCTTACCTATGGCAGCGCCGGTGGACGGGTTATGCAACTCAAGATATCGGGCATCAGCGGGTGCTACCCACTGATTTGCAATAAAACACCGGGAAGGGTCGAACCAGATATCGTCGGAATGCATGTGAGTTGTATTCAGGTAGTAGGCCGTTACCGATCAAAGGCGGAATTTGCAGGTACTTGATAAATCGGTAGCATGTCAGAAATCAATCAGTCCAGCTTGTAGCGCCTTGGCCACCGCGTGAGTACGATTACTCGCTTTCAATTTGATAACAGCGTTGCGCAGATGGAAAGTTGCGGTACTTTCAGAAACACCCAGAATGACTGAAATTTCCCATGACGTCTTGCCCATGGCTGTCCATGTCAGACACTCCGCCTCGCGCTCGGTTAACACTACGTCGCCGGAACGATAACCGGATGGTGGCGCTACAGATTCTCTTTCTGCGAGCACGGGGATATGCAGATTAGACACGTCGGACAGATCAGGAATTGATGGGTTGAGCATATCGCAAATCAAACGTGCTGCCTGCTCGCCCATCAGTCGCATCGGCTGCTGTATAGATGCCAACTTCGGCTTGACGTAATCGCACATGGCCAGGCCATCGTAGCCGATAACCGATAAGTGCTCCGGTATGCGTACCCCACGACGCCAGCAAGCTGTCATTGCACCGAACGCCATCTCGTCGTTTTGTACGAACACCGCAGTGACCTCTTTGCCAGAGTCCAGAATAGTATCCATGCCCTTGGCGCCTAGTGGCTCATGGAAGTCGCCTTCCACCTTGATAGCTATGTCGAGATCATTTGCAGCAAGCTCAGCTTCGAAACCGGAGGTACGGTCGTGAGTTTCATAAAAGCCTTCTGGCCCTACGATCATGCCTATAACCTGATGACCATGATCAAGCAGGCAGCGTGCTGCAAGCTTGCCGCCAGTAACGTTGTCAACGTGAATGCATTGGCCTGAATACTGTTCAAGATACCTGTTGATAAGAACGACTTTTTCGTGGCGATCCATCAGATCGCCGAGTACAGCGTTGGTCAATTCATCGGCAAAAATGATCAAGCCGTCGCAATGCGAATCGGTCAACAGGGCACTACTCTGTTCTCTGTGCAGACGCGAGTGAAGATCGGATTGAACCAGTGTCTGGTATTTTCTGGTGGTTAGAAAGTTGAATATACCTTCAGCGATCTGCCCATAGAACGGCGACTGGAAACCCGAGGTCATGACGCCAATGCGGCCCCACTCGTCGGCTGAGGTAAACCCTGTTTGAGTCCGCTCAACCCCTGCAGTTGTTCTCGACGGATCCATTACGGATAATAGCAAGCAGGAGACAGCGCCGTGCTGCTGTCAGCATTGATGTATCCATTAGAGGGTATGAAGCGGGCGAACAAAAGCGTTGTTCCATCTGACAACAGCGAAGAGATATTCATTGGCGAAAGCGGGCGGTTGCGGATGAAGGGGAAAGCGTTAGAGCACTTTGCCAGCTCATCAGAAAATGGTTGACAAGTAGGTTAACAATATCGCTATCTGTACGGGGTTGTTCGAGATACAGTTGATTGGACGATCTTAATGCGGCGACGCCATGTACGCCAGACCACAGGGCTCTTGCCGCTAGGCTCACGTCGGCTTGCGTGGCTGAGGGTGCCAGTAACTGCAGCTGTTTTTCTATGAGGCTGAAAAGTGCATGAATCTGATGTTGAATGGAGGATGCTGCGTCGTCATGTTGGTCCTCTGAGCGAGTAAACATCAGATCAAACTGGTGAGTGTGCTCTTCGGCGAACGATAAATAGGCCATTCCCATCGCCCTGATTGCCGCATCTGGCTCCGGATTGCTCTGTATGGCCGATGCGCAGGTTGTGTAAAGGGTTTTTAGCCCCAGCTGATTCACCTGCAGCAAAATATCCTGCAGATTGATGAACACGGAGTACAGCATGCCAGGTGTGTACCCAACAGCTTGGGCTATTTTTCGCGCTGTGACTCGCTCTGCGCCCTGTTCTTGAACCAGCGCTAGCGTCGCATCAATTATCAGTGTTTGCAGCTCTTCTCGACTGTGATCGCTACGTCGACCCATGAGTTTACTTGAGTGAAGGTAATGCCGGATTATAACGATCAGTGCCGAGTAATGAAGTGAGTTTTAGTCCTTGGTGATGAACAATGTTCAATTGCTGCTTGTAATTTTATTAAACACTGTTCAATATAGGGCCACTGGCGGTCATAGGCGACCCGGTCAGGCTTTCAAATTGAACATTGTTTAATAAAGGACTTACTATGAACATTTTCCAAGCTTTATTTCCTACACTAAAGAAATTTTCGGGCAGTACGCTACGGCATTTCCTTCTGCTTTCTGGCAGTGGGCTGTGCCTGTTGGCCTCACAAGGTGCTATGGCAGCGGGACTGCTGACGCCGAACGATGGTAGTCAGCCACTTGAGCTGGCAGAACAACACGTGTCGGTTGTAGTAGAGAACGGCTATGCGATCACAGAGATAGAACAGCTCTTTCGTAATACCCATACACGCGACAGGTCTGCCTTGTATAGCTTTCCGGTTCCCGACGGTGCTGCCGTGGGTGAATTTACCTTCTGGTTCGATGGGAAGCCTGTGCATGCAGAGGTGCTTGAAAAAGAGGCGGCTCGCCAGCTACACAAGTCACAGCAGGCTGCCGATGGCGAATCTGCACTGGTCGAACAGGACGAGTACAGAACGTTTGAGATGGAAGTTGCGCCAGTCAGAGCAGGGCAGCACGTACGGGTCAGGTTGGTGTATGTGCAGCAGGTGGCCGTCGATCATTCAATGGGGCGATACGTGTATCCACTACAGGACGGAGAAGTTGATGAAACAAAGAAAATTTTTTGGTCGCGCAATGAACAGGTCACAGAAGCCTTTTCATTCAACTTGCGATTACGTTCAGCCTATCCTGTAGACGCCGTACGAGTAACGCGAGGACAAGCCACCATCAATCAACTGGATAGTGGGGAATGGGAATTGAACATAGCCAGTAAATCCGGTAGCGGTGCGCATCTGGGCAGCACGTTGAGTGATGCTCAAATTGCACAGACGCTGGCACTGGATGCGGAGCCTGTAGCCAGCCCCGAGGGCGGTTTGATCCCCGCTACCGCATTGCCGATATCAGGACCTGCACAAAGTTCGGCTCACACGCTGCATCACGATATCGTTGTTTACTGGAGGCTTGCTGAGAACCTGCCAGGTGCGATCGACCTGGTTACGTACAAAGAACCGGGCACCTCATCAGGTACTTTCATGTTGACTGTGACGCCGGGGATCGATCTTGCCCCCATTACCGAAGGGCGCGACTGGTTATTCGTACTGGATACATCGGGTTCCATGACCAGCAAGTTCGGCGCATTGATTGATGGTGTGCAACGTGGACTGAACGCACTTCAATCGAAGGATCGTTTCAAGATCATCTTGTTCAGCGACCGTGCGACAAGCCTGTCGAGAGACATGTTACCGGTGGCACCAGGCACTATCGCCCAGACCCTGAAGCAACTTGACTCACTCAAGGCAGGTGGTAGTACGAACTTGTTCGATGGCTTGAAATCAGCGGTCAAATCGCTGGAAAAAGACAGAACTAGCGCTGTGGTATTAGTCACTGATGGTGTAGCCAACGTGGGTGAAACCAAGTTGACAGGATTTTTAAAGTTGATGGAAAAAGTGGACGTACGGTTGTTTACGGCCGTTATGGGTAACAACGCCAATCGTCCCTTGCTCGACGGGCTGACACGACACTCCGAAGGCTTTGCGGTGAATGTGTCCAACGACGATGATGTAATGGGTTTGATGATGCAAATCGTCGGTAAAGTCACGCACGAGGCAATGCACAACATCGACATCACCATTGATGGGGTGCGAACACGCGATCTGACACCTGACCGGTTCAGTCGTGTGTATCAAGGTGAGCAGCTAATCATCATGGGCAAGTACCAAGGTGACGGACCTGCACGTCTTACGTTAAATGCAGAAATATCGGGCCAGGAGACACAGTACAGCTCAGATCTACTGTTTCCTGATGTCGATACGAAGAATCCCGAGCTAGAGCGTTTATGGGCGTTTGCAGGCATTCAGGAGTTGCAGTATCAACAGGACATAGTCGGCGAGACGGATGATACCAGGCAGGGTATTACTGATATGGCGCTAGCGTACGGGCTTGTAACACCGTACACCTCGTTGATAGCAGTGCCTGATAAAGTCTTTGAAAATGCGGGTATCAAGCGAGTCAATGCTAGCCGGGTGGAGCGCGAGCGGCTGGCTCGTACTCAACGATCAAATCAACCCATTCAGCAAACTCGCCAGGATACACAGGTGCCGGCATTTTCAGCTAACAGAGCGCAGACGGGAAGTGGTGGTGGGTCAGTTGGTTTCTGGATTCTCGGATTTCTGTTGCTGCTGTTCGGTGTGCGCGTGGGTCTTGAGATTCACGATCGCCGACGCGATGGCTGACCGTTGATGTAACTTGCCGAAACAGGGAGCGACACTTGGAAAAGGTGTCGCTTTTTATTTACGACAAGCAATGTTGTTTGCAAGTCACGCAAGTCACGCAAGTCACGCAAGTCACGCAAGTCACGCAAGTCACGCAAGTCACGCAAGTCACGCAAGTCACGCAAGTGCAGAGACCAAACTGGCGATTTACGCCGGTACGCCTACACAGGCGTAACGGGCAGCTTTTGCACCACAGACAAGTGTGGGAACGGGATGTTCAGGGATTCGCGAGTACACACATCAATACACGCACCCTGCACAATTCGCTGAATGCGTAGATAGGACTTGGCAGCTTTGCTGTCGCAGGTAATAAACAGCCAATAATCGAGTGATGATGAATTTGCCTCCTTGATCTCAACCACCACATCTTTAATGAAGTCGGTCAGATCACTTTGCTGGAATGCCTGTTGAATACCGTCACGCAACAACTTTGGTACTTCGCTCATACTGATATCCTGATGCTGGTAGTCAATACCAAACGTGCAGGACACACCAAACGTACCGCTACGGGTGAGGTTGATCATCTCACGTGTATAAAAGTCTGCGGTAGGCAGGCTAAGCATTTGGCCGCCACGTTGCCGCAGTTCCACAGTATCGGGGTTCTGGCTGACAACCTCGAGTAGCGATAGATCAGGAAACAGGATCACATCGCCTTTTGAGGTCGGGAACCAACGATCCTTGCCTGCAGGTCGCGATGTGACGCCATGAAATTCAGCCAGTGGAATACGCAGCACACCGTGCAGTTCAGGGTTGCGCAGCACGGTGTACATGTTGATGGATTCAACCCTCCAGGGCAGGTCTCGATACAGGATGCGCTCGGATTCACGCATGGCGCCGATGTTTAGCAGCAGGCGGGCTTCGGACAAGTATTGGGGCAACAGATGGCGAATACCCAGAGCCAGACCGACGATAAGCAGAATCAACAGACCTAGCAACAGCACATCACCGCGTTCATAGAACACGACGAATACGGCTATCAGTATCAGGATGAAGGTAAGCGCATGAACGCTGTAGGCCGCAAGCCGATAACGTGTGCGACTGTCAGCGTCACTGCTTTCGGTCAGTGCGACGCGATAGCCACGCAACAGAAACTGCACACCAAACCATACAATAGAAGCTGCCAGTAGGGCGAGGGCAATAGTCAGGCCACGACCTTTGACAAAGCCGATCAAGGCATCGAAAAGGGTTTGCATGATCGATTTGTCGCCTTGCAACTCGGCGATCTGGATGCGTGCAATTTCAATGGCACTCTGAGCATCATCTCGACGACCGGACCAGAGTTTGATGAAACGCTCTAGCGACTTTATAAGCTCCCCATCCGGTTCCAGCTGTGCAGCGGGTTCCAAGTTTGCCAGTGCCTGCGTCGCGGTATCCACCTCCTGTTGGCGCAATGCGATAGTGTCGTTGAGCTCTGCCAGCTTGCGAGGTTTCTCGGTCAGGTCTTTCAAGCTGTCGATGACGGGTTGTGCGATCAGCGCTACATCTTCCCGCCAGTCGCCTTTCTCAGCCACGTCCTCAGTAATAAATAGACTGGTGTCGACGCCGCCAGTTGCGATGCTTTCCAGCGTCGTGCGCAGTTGCTGGATATCGTTGCTCAGATCGTCTGCCTGACGCCGCAAGTCTTCCTTGTCTTGCTCATTGGCCGTTTCAATGGTCTCACCCAGTGCGCTGCGTTCCAGCAACTTCTGAGTGAGTACAGTCTGGATATACTCCAGTCGCTTCAGTTTGGCTATCTCATCGGCCTGACTCTCGTCAGTAACCGCAGAGGTCTCGGTGGAAGTCGACGCAGCGTTGTCTTGCGCATGAACAGGGCTGAATGCCGTCGGCAGGATCATAGCCAGTAGCAGGATCGCCAGGCAAATCGGTAGCGGTAACGGTAATTTCATGCGATCGGGTTTCTTTTTTCACAAACGAGCAACGAACTGATTTGCCTGTAGCGACAACCGTGCCGCACCAGCTCTGAGGCTGCCTATTGGCCTTGCACGTAAATGGGAAACGCGGTGTTGATCCCCCCGCTATTGGAGGTGTAACCCTGAATCGAGAATCCGAGTCCGGAGGGACCCTCAAACGGCTGGGCCTGTGGGTCGCTGCTGTTGTTGTAGGCATTCAGCACGGCACTGATGACGTCGTCTTGCGACATGGAGTCGGGAAAGAAGCTGGAAAATTTCTCCTTCCACTGATCGCCGTCACGGATCTCAATAGACGCCGTGTAAACGCCTGCGCTATTGGGAGAATTCTTGACAGACCGGACGCGTGCGTTCGCCGGATCCTGACCGCCGGGACGGGAATGAAATCCTACAGGCTTGCCGCGGCGGTTGATTTCCCCTTCGAAAACGTGCCACAGATTGATGTTGGGGTTGGTATCAGTCCACTTGGGCATATCAGCATTTGAGGGCTGCGTTGCCGACGATGAACTATTGCGGGTGGCCGTTGGTTGGCTCGATTGCGTAATAGTACCGCTGCCACCTTTCGACAATGATTGCAAATTGATGCCAAACTGGTCGAGGTTGACGCCCAGAGCGATGAGAATGACCGCAGCGATGGGAATAAAGCGTTTGTATTTGTTCACGTTAACTCGCTCATGTTAGATGTCAGTAGACTTTGGATGTCGGTAAACTAGTGCATAAGTATTAACAAGTCGACCACCGAGTGGCGTGCGGTGCCGGAATCTGCTCCAATAACGGAAGCCCGAATGCAGTACGACGAAAAAAAATGTTGAGGTGCCTGAAAACAATAATGATTGTCTGGTGCGCGCTGTGTCAGGCATTTTTCATGTCAGGGCGTGTGTTAGCGCAATATGATGCATCCTTGCGTCTGGGCTATGACTCAAGTGAGCTGCAGCGTGTTCAGTACAACGGTAGCACCCGGTATTCCCAAGGTTCAGCAACGGTCGATGTCGAGCCGCCGTTGATAGAACACGACGTTGTGGCGCAAGGGGAAGCCTATATACGCCAAACATTTGTCGCAACGGTTGTAGATGATGAACAACTAGAGCAGGTGCTGTTTTTCTACCGCTTCGCGGGTGAGACAAGTTACTCGCGATACGTCATGAACCAGCTCTCATCTTCATCCACGTTCGTAGCGCAAATTCCCACGGACCCCAACAACCTTGCGGCTATTGAGTACTATATCCAGGCGCGCGACACGAGCGGCAACCGTACTGTGCGGGGTTATACCTTCAGTCCTCTGGTGCGAGAGATCGTAGCGCCCGAGCCCATTGGCCCTACAGCTAGTGAACTCAACGCTGAGGCAGGTATGAAGCCGGTTTCTGACGCTGGTGCATCCGCCGGGTTACCCAAAATCGTATACATAATCGGCGGGGTGTTGCTGGTCGGGCTGATAGCCAGTGCTGCTGGTGGTTCAGGTGGTTCAGGCGATACCAGTCCGCCCGAGACAGGTGGCAACTGCGGTCGCGATGGTTGTCGGGTGACCGTCACAGTTCAGCCGTTTTAACCAAGGAACCCGTCATCCGGTGACAGGTCTACGCACTATATGAAAAACAATAATGCTTCTGCCGGTTTGCTGCTCGCCTGCACATTAATTCTGAGCGCCTGCTCTGACGCGCCCAGCGGGCAGGTCAGAATGAACCAGAGCGGTGGTTTGGAAATATCCGCGCCAGAGTTCCTTCAATCTCGCGCTATCAATCGTGGCAACCTTGACGCGCGTGTATCAGTCGTATCAAAAGGCATCACTTACGTCGCAACCCAAACTCAGAGCGGACCAAACTGGGTTGGCGAGCTGTTTGTGCCCGAAGGTAGTAACGCGGTCATGACCGTCATGTGGGTGGAAACGGGCGTACCAGACCTGCCTGATGAATTGAACGGAGAGCTGCCTCTGGCCCAGTACAACGTCACTATCCCTAACATCATGGAGAACCGGGCGATCGAGATTCTCACCGAGCAGTACGTGACAGAATCCTCAGAAGAAAGACCTATACCGAGGCTGGATATCGACGAAGACGGGGATAGCAATCTGGAAGAGCGTATGGCGGGTTCGCGTCCCAACGATGCCTTGGATAGACCCGCTGTAGTCACCATTCTTTACAATGCTTCAGCGCCTATGATCGACGGCCGTTACGATTCAATCTGGGCCAATGCCCAATTTCTAGATCAGGATAGAAACCCTCTGAATATCGACAAGATCATGCTTGACGACGGCGTGACCGAGGCCGGTGAAGACAGAGGGTTCAAGTGGGCGGGTATGCACGACGGTGAATACTTGTACCTGCTTATCTTCGGCGAGGAAGGCGACCAACAGACGCCGTTCGGAGATTCTGTGCTTGCCTACAACGATGATGCTGTGGATATCTACTGGGACGGAGACAACAGCAAGCTTGCCAGCTACGACGGAGTCGATGATTTTCAAGCCATTATTGCGTTGTTGTCCAACGACGAGGCTAAGACTGGCAATAGAAGCGGGAGCCCCACTTCAAGGTTCGAGCTGGGCGATCGATCGACGCCGATTGATGAGTCTGCCTTTGAGTTTGCTGTGTGTTTGTGCAAAGGGGGTCAGCAGATTTACGAGGTCAGACTGGAGCTTGCAGCAGCAAAAATTCCGATAGACTCCATCATCGGATTCGAGATTCAAATCAATAATGATGTTAACGGTGGCGTCCGCGATGCAAAGTGGGCGTGGTTCGACGAATCGGGAGCCGACAATACGTGGCGATTTCCTCTCAAGATGGGCACAGCGCGTCTGGAACCGTTGCCGTTCTAAGGCGATCCCTATTACGTGTTTGACAAAACTGGCTGCCCCCGGCCATGAGTAACGCCAAGCTTGCGCCAGGTTTACTGGCAGCCTACGGTAGTCTGGCGTTTCCGCTGGCGGCGGCTTTCATTGCGCTGCAGGTTATCGTACCTACCTACTATGCGCAGTCCACAGCGTTGAGTTTGAGTGCTGTAGGTGGTTTGCTGCTTATTGCCCGTTTGTGCGACACCATTACTGATCCCATTGTGGGTTACTGGTCCGATCAATCGACTAACCGGTATGGTCGCCGTAAAGTGTTTGTCGTTGCGGCGAGTCCGCTGATCGGGTTGTCGGTATGGTTCTTGTTCAATCCGCCAGATGGTGCGGGTGGCGCTTACCTGCTGTTATGGACAGTGTGCATCTACATTGCTGGTACCTTGTCTATTGTGCCGGGCAGTGCATGGGCTGCCGAGCTCTCAGACGACTACAACCAGCGCAGTATGGTTACGGGTGTACGGGTAGCGTTTGGTCTGGCTGGAACGCTGTGTGCGTTGCTGGTGCCGGCCGTCTTCATGACCGGGGATGAAGGGAATCTGAGCACCACACTGTTCATGATCACTCTGCTGGTATTAGTCACGTTGCTTATCTCTACTGCGTGGGCAGCATGGCGGGTACCCGATACGGCAACGACCACGTTGCCCAGCAATTCAGTGCAAGCAGCCTGGTCCCTGATGAAAACACCCAATCCGTTCAGGCAACTACTGGTCAGCTACCTGTTTAATGCTGTGGGTAACGCTATTCCGGCCACCCTGTTCCTGTTATACGTTACGCATGTGTTGAAGCAACCGGAAAAAGTGGGCGTCTCACTGTTTCTCTATTTTGTTTGCGCAGCGGCTGCGGTTCCGGTCTGGGTCAAACTGTCGAAGCGTTTTGGTAAACATCAGACTTGGGCGGCAGCCATGTTAATGGCGTGTGCATTCTTTATCTGGACGCCGTTTCTAGACAGCACCATGATGGTCTGGTTCTATGTGATTGTAGCGGCCACCGGATTTGCCACGGGAGCCGACCTTGCGCTGCCCAGTGCTATCAATGCAGATGTTATTGAATGGGATGCACTGGAAACCGGGTACAAAAGACCGGGGTTGTTTTTCGCTTTGTGGGGCACTGCATCGAAGTTGTCTTACGCGCTAGCTATCGGTATTGCCTTTCCGTTGTTGGAGCTTTCCGGTTTCGTTGCAGGCTCTAACACCAACAGCGAATCTTCATTGATGTGGTTAGCCATTCTCTATGGAGCGCCGTGCATACTATTCAAGCTTGCGGCGGTATGGAGCATGCGCGGCTACCCGATAACCGAAGCCGTGCATACCCAGATTCGCGACAAGATTCGTCTACGCGGCTGATGACTCCTGATCGTCGTCATCACTGGCGGCAAACAGGTCCAGGATGTCATCGGCTGTCAGGCTTTGCATGGCGCTCGCCTCGCTACTATTGATCGTCTGATCAGCGAGCAGTTTTTTCTGTGCCTGCATGGCCATGATCTTCTCTTCCACCGTGTTGCTCGCAACCAGCTTGTAGATGAACACAGGTTTGTCCTGACCAATACGATGTGCACGGTCACTGGCTTGGTTTTCAACAGCCGGGTTCCACCACGGGTCGTAGTGAATAACCGTGTCGGCGGCGGTCAGGTTGAGCCCTGTGCCACCGGCTTTGAGACTGATCAGAAATAGCGGGATGTGACCGTGTTGGAACGAGTCGATAACATCGTCGCGCTTGCGCGTGCGCCCGGTCAGCTTTGCATAGCGAATGCCGCGTTTCTCCAGTTCCACTTCAATCAGGCCCAGCATTTCAGTGAACTGAGAGAACAGTAAAATCTTCTTGCCTTCGCTGATGAGCTCATCAAGCATCGACATCAGCAAATCTGTCTTGGCAGATTCAGTAACGCCGCGTGCCGTGCCCAGTTTTACCAGAGCAGGGTGACAACAAGTCTGACGCAATTTCAACAGCGCGTCGAGCATCTCTATATGACTACGCGCCAATCCACGTTCAGCCAATAGCGCACGAACACGTTGTTCCATGCTCACACGAATGCTTTCATAGAGGCGTGCCTGTGCAGGTTCAAGCGTCACTTCACGAATGATTTCAGTCTTGGGTGGTAGCTCTGTGGCTACTTGTTCTTTACGACGTCTGAGCAGGAATGGGCGAATCAGTGTGCTGAGCCTGGCTTGTCTTTCTACACTGCCGTGATTCTCAATAGGTGTGCGAAAGTATCGATTGAAATGTTTGCGTGATCCCAGAAAGCCTGGCATCAGAAAATCAAACTGAGACCACAACTCGCCCAGATGATTTTCCAGCGGCGTACCGGTCAGGCAGATACGTCGCTCTATAGTGAGTGTCTTTAGCGCCTGAGTCACTTTTGCCGTGGGGTTCTTGATAGCCTGTGCTTCATCGAGAATAACGCACCCGAAGGGTTGCTCGCTCAGCAAGGCAATATCACGGGTGACCAGCGCATAACTGGTTATCACGATATCCACGGAATCTGCGGTCAGGTCGCCCAGTTTGCGCTGCGTGCCATGCCAGATCAGCGTCTTGAGGTTGGGTGTGAATCTGGCGGCCTCACGCTTCCAGTTACCGAGCAGGCTGGTGGGTGCCACGATTAGCGTCGGGTTTGTCTGTCTGCCCTGGTCGTGTTCCTGTTGGAGATGACCCAGCGCTTGCAGCGTTTTACCTAGCCCCATGTCATCGGCCAAAATGCCATTGAAACCAAACTCGGCCAGAAAACCGAGCCACGCCATGCCGTCGAGCTGATACTCACGCAACGTGGCATGCACATTCTCCGGTGGTGCCTGTCTTTCAATGCCACCGAAGTTCCGGAGTTTTTCAGCCAGGTCAAAAATAGGCTGTGCATGATTCCAGGCAACAGTAACACCTTGCTGCTGCCAGTGATTTTCCAGTGTATCCAGCGTTGCCGCTCGTTGACGAGGCAGGCGTAGTTGCTCTGCGCCGGAAGGATCGTCGTAGAGCTCGAGCAGGGTTTCGGCCACCGGTGCAAATAGCTCTGGAGCCACTTCGAGCCACTGGCCGTCGTCGGCCTGCAACAGGATCGAACTGTCTTTCGAATCACCCTGCAGCCAGTCAATAACCAGCGGCAGTAAATCGAACTGCTGCTCGCCATGGCGTAACTTAAGTGCCATATCGAACCAGTTGGACGTGGTTTCGCTAACGGTAGCTTCAATTTGTGTGACTGACTTGAAGCTTAAGTCGAATGGTTCGCGAATCTGTACGGTCCAGCCGCGGTTAACCAGCTCCGGTCTTTCATCGAGCAGCTCACGCCAGCATCGGGCAACGCGTTGCACATCTTTGGTGCGCGGTTGCCTGTCGGCTTTTGAATAGTATTCAGAATCATGGGCCTGCGCGGATTCGAACTCAGGGAACTGCTTGCTAAAATCTACCGAGTAGCGAATCTCTGCCTGCAGATCACGCTTGAGCATCAACGGTTTGCCATCGCTGGTCTTGCCTTCCAGAGTGGCATCCGCTTCCATGCCGTCGAAGGGCAACAGATAGTCGGCGTAACGAAACTTGATGGACGCAAAAAAGTTCTTGATATCAGCACTATCCTCACGAGACTGCAACACCAGCACGGGCTGTGGGGCCTCGTCAATGCGCACGAAGTTGGGCGGCTTGGGCAAGGGCAGTGTGGTGTCGGGCAGTCGTGATGCCAGATAGTTGCTGACAGCCTGCGCATGTGCTTCGGGCAACGGCGGTGCTTCGACAAACTGCGTAAGCAGGCCGATTGGTGGTGCGCTGTCTAACGGGCCAGCGCTCAGATTGGCAATATCCACGTACCAGGGCGGGTCGGCGGGCACCAGCGACCACTGTGGTACCTCGGGCAGGGTGGTGGACAGCTTGAAGCTGCCGTTATCCAGCAGCTTCCAGTCAAAGTCCAGTGAGCGTGTGCCGCCCCGCGTTAGCGGGTGTTCGCGATCAGAACCCCAGAACGTGCGCCCGGTTTCTACCAGCTTGTTCATCAGCAAGTGGCCAATATCACCTTCAATGGTGAGATCGCGGTAGGAAAAGTCACTCTGTTTGCCAATGGCGAGCTCCAGAATGGCTCGATCGCTCTGTAGCACCCAGTCGGGGTGATAGTAATGGCCGTTATAGCGATAGGGCGTCTCTTTGCCATAGCCGCCGCGTTTGAGTAAGCGGCTCTGCAGAATCTGCAGCGTAATGCCGGTGCTGCTTTGCGTTAGCGGTGTGCTGTCGATCTGATAGAACAGCAGAGGTTCGCCAAGCTCGTGGTGTTCGTGGCGCGGCGTGGACTTGCGACCCTCCTCAACCAGCTTCTGCAGCCAGCGGTTGACCGCTCTGAGCATTTGGTCGTCGGGTGAAGGGGTAGCGGTCTGCTTTTCAATCCAGACTAGCAGAGAGGCTGCCACGTGCTTGCAATTGTAGCGGGCCGGGCAAGTGCATTCGCCGTCGAAACGGTGCGGTGCAATGGTGACACGCGCATGGTAGGGCTCTGATTGGCTACCCTGGACGGTGCCGTACAGCATGCTCCCTTCGGCAACCCAGTCGAGCTCCTGCACAGCTCCGCTGGCTTTATAAACTTGACCACGCGACGTGGCCACAGAACCGCAAAGTTCAATGACATCGTCGAAGTTGAGTACACGAGGCTGATTATTCACCGGAGGATTGTACCCGTTAGAGTCAATTGGTTTATGCTCATGCGGCATCTTTTGGAGGAGTTCGCTATGAAAAAAACGATTAAGTCAGTTGCCTTACCAATGGCAGCGACCATTGCCTATGCAAGCATCGCAGCAAGTTCGGCCTATGCTGCCGATCCGGAGAGCTGTAATACCGTGAGATTCTCGGACGTCGGCTGGACCGATATCACGGCTACCACGGCGCTCACCTCAACCGTGCTCAACGCCATTGGTTATAGCGCTGAGGCAGAAATTCTCAGTGTGCCTGTCACCTACACGTCATTGAAAAACGGCGATATCGATATTTTTCTGGGCAACTGGATGCCCACCATGGAGGCAGACATTGCCCCCTACAGAGAAGACGGCTCAGTAGAGACCGTGCGCACCAACCTTGAGGGCGCCAAGTACACACTGGCTGCCAACAAGGCAGCCGCCGATCTGGGTATTGCAGGCTTTGCCGATCTGGCCACTCACGCCGATGCGCTCGACGCCAGCATTTACGGCATCGAGCCTGGCAACGATGGCAACCGAATCATTCAGGACATGATAGATGGCGACGCCTTTGGTCTGAAAGACTTCAAGGTAGTTGAGTCCAGTGAGCAAGGCATGTTGGCGCAGGTGGCTCGTGCTGCCAAGCGTGATGAGCCGGTCGTCTTCCTTGGCTGGGAGCCACATCCGATGAACGCCAACTTTGATCTGACCTACTTGGAAGGTGGTGATGATTTCTTCGGTCCTGATCTGGGTGGCGCAACGGTGGCCACTAACGTGCGTGCGGGTTACACCAGCGAATGCTCCAACGTAGGCAAACTGCTCGAAAATCTGTCATTTACTCTGGCGATGGAAAACGAAGTCATGGGTGCAATCCTCGACGACGGAGAAGAGCCACTGGATGCAGCCATGGCTTGGTTGACAGCTAACCCCGATACGCTCGACGGTTGGCTGGACGGTGTCATGACTACCAGTGGCGAGCCAGCGCTGGATGCAGCGAAATCTGCCATGGGGCTGTAAGTACTCTTTGTAGCGTGTGTCATTGGGACCAATCGTTCCCGCCTGTGCGGGAACGGCTGATCTTCGTTAACCCTGGTGATGCATCACTAGGGTTAAGTGACTGTCCGCGTTTTTGATGTGTTCTAGCAGGTGCCTTTCGTTTTAAGGGGGTTGTATTCATTCATGGAATGGTTGACTGATACCAAGATACCGATAGGCGAAATAATTGCCCGGTTCGTTGATTTTCTCAACGACCACGCCGCCGGTTTTTTTGATGCTATTTCCGATTCACTCGGGTGGCTCATCGACAGCTCTACCGATCTGCTCATGGCAATCCCTGCTCTTCTACTGATAGCCATCGTTACCGGATTTGCGTGGTGGTTGCACCGCCGTGTCGGGCTAACGATATTCACAGCACTCTCCCTACTGCTAATCATCAACCTGGGATTGTGGGATGAGACAGTGCAGACACTGGTTCTGGTGCTCTACGCCACACTGTTCTGCATGCTCATTGGTGTGCCGCTGGGGATACACGCGGCTCACCATCCACGTCTGAATGCCGCCTTGCGTCCGGTGCTCGACTTGATGCAGACCATTCCTACATTCGTCTACCTTATCCCCACGCTTATTCTGTTTGGCCTGGGGGTTGTTCCCGGGCTGATATCCACCGTGGTGTTTGCCTTGGCGGCGCCTGTCAGGCTTACGGCTCTGGGTATTTCTGAAGTGCCAAAGAGTTTGCTGGAAGCTGGCGAGTCGTTTGGTTGCACGCGTTTGCAGCAACTATGGCGTATCGAGCTGCCACATGCCATGCCGACCATTCTCGCAGGGCTGACTCAGTGCATTATGCTGGCGCTCTCCATGGTTGTGATTGCCGCGCTGGTGGGTGCGGATGGATTGGGTAAGCCGGTTGTGCGTGCATTGAACACCGTTAATATAGAAAAGGGTTTTGAAGCAGGACTGGCCATCGTTATCGTTGCCATTTTGCTCGACAGGCTTTGCCGCCAACGGCAACCCGTATGAGCCAGACTATGGATATCGCGGTCAGCATGCAGAACGTGGACGTCCTGTTCGGGCAAAAGTCCAGACAGGCCGAGGCGCTCAAGCTACTGGATGCCGGTAACACTCGCGAACAGATACTTGAACAGACCGGTGTTGTGCTCGGTGTGGCCGATGCCTCTCTAGAAGTACCGACAGGATCCATATCGGTGCTTATGGGCTTGTCTGGTTCTGGCAAGTCATCGCTGCTGCGTTGCGTTAACGGTCTGAACACAGTAACGCGAGGCGTGCTAAACGTGCGTACGCGCGATGGTGTTGTTAACGTAGCCAAGTGCAAAGGTGCTGCATTACGAAAACTGCGTCGCGGCAATCTGGCCATGGTGTTTCAGCAGTTTGGTCTGTTGCCTTGGGCGACCGTGAGGGAAAACATCGGGTTTGGTCTATCGGTACGCGGTGAGTCAGAAGCCACCATCAAGGCAAGCGTTGATGAACAGCTAGAGCTTGTGGGACTGGAAGCCTGGGCAGACAAGGCCATCCATACGTTATCCGGTGGCATGCAGCAACGCGTAGGTCTAGCGCGGGCGTTTGCAACCGATGCTGATATTCTGTTAATGGATGAACCGTTTTCAGCCCTTGATCCGTTGATTCGAGAGCACCTGCAAGACGAGCTGCTGGAATTGCAGAGCCGCTTGAAGAAAACCATTCTCTTTGTAAGTCATGATCTGGATGAAGCGCTCAAGCTGGGTAACCAGATCAGCATTATGGATGGCGGACGTATCGTTCAGACCGGCACATCAGACCAGATTGTATTCTCGCCGCAAAACGATTATGTACGACGCTTTGTTGCCAACATCAATCCGTTGTCGGTGCTCACCGCAGGTGTGGTTATGCGGCCACTGGTTAACAGCTCGCAGATGCCAGAACTGCAACAGCACATCGACAGGGCTTTGGCGGAGGATGGTGAACTCTGCATACAGAGATCAACGCCGATCAAAACCGTCATGGGGGTGGCTAACCTGGGGCTTGGACCGATCATTGTAAAAGATGCACACAATCAGCTTTGCGGCCTCATTGAGGCGAGCGATATCCTGACGGCTCTCAGTAGCCCTGCCGGCATAACCGCGTCACAAAACTAGTTTATTGAAGCCAAACTCATACCGCTTGTTCGATAGATTAATAGCTGGTAACACGATTTAGCTTAGCTGTTGATGTTTCATGCCGTTACTTCTCTCAAGTTCAAGAGAGATATACCCACATGATTCAGTCAATCGTTCGTGTCAGCGCCGTTGTAGCACTGGCAGCTTCCTTAACCGCCTGTGGCAGCAAAGCTCCACGACCGGTATCAGAATTGGCATTAGCCGATTCCGCCCTCAAGAGTGCCGAAACCTCTGGTGCACGAGAGTACGCACCCATTGAGCTACGCATAGCCCGGCAGAAGAAAGTGGCTGCCGATGCTGCCATGGCCGATGAAGAGTACACACAGGCTCGCAAGCTGACGATGGAAGCGCGTGCTGATGCTGATCTGGCACGTGCCAAATCGGACGCCGAGAAATCTCGTCTGGCATTGAAAGAGGCTCAGGACAACATCGAAATGATGCGTCAGGAAGCCACCAGAACCAGCAACTCCCAGTAATGCCAATCGTCGATCACAACGAGAACCCTATTATGAAAACAATGACATTTCGCCCTCTTGTGTGTGCAGCACTGGTATCTCTGGTGCTCGGCGCCTGTAGCAGTGCACCCAAGCCCAACGCTTCTCTGGAAGAAGCTCAGATGGCTTATACCAAAGCCTCGAAAAACGTCACGGTTGTAAAGCATGCTCCGGAGGAACTGGACCAGGCACGTGATGCCATTAATGTGGCTAACCGACAGTGGAAAAAACAAGACGATAGCGCTAGCGTTGAACACTACGCCTACCTTGCCAAACAGCGTGTAGAGATCGCTAACCTGATTGCACAGAGTAATGAGACCGATCGTGAGCTGGAAACCATGGCTCTGAAACGTCGTAACGTAACACTGGATATTCGCGAAGCTGAGCTTTCAAAGGCCAAGCAGGAAGCGCTTGATCTTCAGAAGCAGATGAAAGAGATGGCTGCACTGCAGGCAGAGAAGACAGACCGAGGCATGGTACTCACACTGGGTGATGTACTGTTTGATGTCGGTGAGTCAACACTGGCGCCGGGTGCCACTCGCAACATTGATCAGATTGCATCATTCATGCAACGTTACCGTGATCGCAAGGCCGTTATCGAAGGTCATACAGACAGCATGGGTGATGACGACTTCAACCTGAACCTGTCACGTGATCGCGCTTTTGCTGTACGTCAGGCGCTTATCCAGTCTGGTGTTTCAGGCAGCCGCCTGTCTACGCAGGGGTTTGGTGAGACATTACCTGTCGCTAACAACACATCCTCTTCTGGTCGTCAGAAAAATCGTCGCGTTGAAATCATCTTCCCTAATGCTGCTACTCAAGTCAGCGAATACGGCGAGTAATGATTGCTAGTTGTTAGTTGCTAGTTGCTAAGCTGGCTGGCTGTAGTTATCTCGAACAGAAAGCAGGATGATGTGTCTATTCATCGTCGTGTTCTCACATCAGCGAAAGGCGCGGATTATACCTCCGCGCCTTTTGTCGCTTGTAGCCTGAGAATGCACGAACCAGACAGAGGCTTACTGGCGGATGTATTCCATGGCGGAACCATCGGTTCCCACGATCACTATGCGATTATCACTGATCTCATAGATATTGCCTTCGCCGGCAATGCCTTTTGAGTTATTGATCAGTTTGCTGACCATAGTTCCCATGGCGTTGTCACTACTGGTGTTCATCTCTATATTGCTGTGCTTGACCTGATCGCCTATCAGGGTCCAGTCACCAGTCAATTCGAAGCGCATGTTTCCCAATACCTCTGAGCTCCCATCTGGTGGTTCAATGATGCCGGTGACGGTACCGTCCTGTTTGTATTCGATAATAGTTTGTTGAGGCTGTTCGTCTGGGTAAGGGTTGAGGCTGCTGACTGTCCATGCCCCCACTAGTTGAGAGACTTTGGCTGTATCCACTGAGTCTGCACCCGTATAATCCGGGCGAACGGGTGGCTTTAGTGAGGCACAACTTGTGGCCAGGAACAGAACCGCAAGGCTCAGTCCGATAGTTGCTTGTGATGTCATCCCGCTATTCCTGTTGCTGCTTTTGATGGGCATTTAATTACAGGTCATGTGTTGCTGATATGCAAGCGATTTACTGGCAACAACGCGTAGATTTACCCGTTCCCCCACTTAAGTGCAGGTTCTATCGGCTCTCCAGAGTAGAGTTTCGTAAAGCAGCATCAATGTGATCTGTGCATTGCGCGCTGCGTAATGAGAGGCACAACACAAAAGTAATTACTCTATGAACAACGATCCATCGAATCCTGACTAAAATCTGTGCCGGCCGATTTACACCATGTGTACACAATAGCGCTACCATTGGTTGGCCTGTTAGTACTGTTTATCCTGGGTGTCAGAGCAGGCAGGGATGCGCTGGATAGCGAGATATTAGTATTAGTCCGGTTCCTGAGTTTACTGACACTGGCAATGGGCGTGTTCACGACGATTGTGGTAGGCCTGAATTACACGACAATAGGCAAACGATGGACTGCGACTCAGGTTGCCGCAGGATTCATGGCCCTGAGTTCCGGGTATCTGTGGTCTGCTTCGGCATTCGGCGCAGGCTTTCTGTCGTTGATGGCAGGTTTGGTCGTGATTACACTGTTAATGTTCCGTGAGTTGGGAAATCGCAGTCAGCGTCGCCGTATTGGCCGGCAAGTCAAGAACGGACGGCTTTCTTAGGTCGATGACATCGCGCACCTCGCAGACTGGACCCGCTGAATGCTCTCTAGCCAGTACCTGATCGACATCATCCTTAAAAGAGATAAGATCGAGGACAGCACTCAGTTTCCGTTCTCGCTTGATGTTCTGCAGAATTTCGACAAATTGCGATTGCATCCCAAAGTCACTTTCTTCGTTGGCGAGAATGGTTCTGGAAAATCAACGTTGCTGGAGGCTATCGCTGTCGCGAGTGGGTTCAACCCGGAAGGAGGCACAAGAAATTTCGGATTCAGCACACGTGAGTCCCATTCATCCCTGAGCAAATACCTGCGATGTTCACGGGGAGTGAGTAAACCCAGAGACGGTTTTTTTCTGCGGGCAGAGAGCTTTTTCAATCTAGCCACGGAAATCGAGGCACTGGACAATGCGCCGAGTTTTGGCCCGCCAATCATTGATTCCTATGGTGGCAAGTCTTTGCATGAGCAATCTCATGGAGAGTCTTTTCTTGCCTTGATGATGAACCGTTTCTCTGGCAATTCCCTGTTCATTCTCGACGAGCCAGAGGCGGCACTCTCGCCAGCGCGTCAGATGTCCATGATCTGCAGAATGGACGAACTGGTGAATGAAAATTGCCAGTTTCTGATAGCCACTCATTCGCCAATAATCATGGCCTACCCAGACGCTGAGATACTGGTGCTGGGTGAAAAGGGTTTGGTCAAGACGGCTTATGAAGATACTGAGCATTATCAGGTCATGAGGAGCTTCATGAATAATCATGAAGGGATTTTGCGCGAGCTTTTGATGTAAAGTTTTAGCGTCACCAGAACACCGGTGCAGGAATAAACACCCAACCCGCGAAAACTGAATTCATATGACCTACAAACTCATCATTTTCGACATGGACGGTACGCTGGTTCAAAGTGAGGACTGTGCATCGCAAGCCATGCTGGATGTCATTCCGGGTTTAACTGGAACCGCTCAGGAGGTTACTGCCAAGTACAGAGGCATGCGACTGGCCGAGATATTCGATGACATAGAAGCCCTGTCGCCGGGTGGCGTCCCTGAGAACTGCCTGGAGCTGTATCGCGAAAGAGAGCAGGCACTGTCGAGCTCCATGATCATTGCCAGCCAAGGTGCTGACGAGATGCTGGAGAAGCTTGTTATCCCCAAGTGTATAGCCTCCAACGCACCGGTAGAAAAAACCACACGATCACTGAAAATGTGTTGTCTTTCTCATTACTTTGATGGGGGGATATTCAGTGCCTACGAAGTGCATGCATGGAAGCCTGATCCCAGATTGTTTGAATACGCGGCAAGCCAATCTGGTGTCGCTGCCGGAGATTGTCTAGTCATTGAAGATAGCGTAGTGGGAATTCAGGCAGCTCAGGCTGCCGGTATGGATAGTCTCTATTATGATCCGCATGTAAACGGCATGGCTCCCGATGGCGTTGAGAGCGTGGCTTCATTGGTCGACATTCTAGTGCGGTTGTAGTTCTATTGTTTATTGTCAGTGGCGCTACAGGTGTTGCTTTTTAAGGAGACTTGGCTGGGCGGCACTACTCGTCTGGTCTGGCGAGTAGTTTCGCGGCTCAGATCAAATAGTAGACCAAGGGCTTGGTTATCGATTGAGCAGTGGGGCGGTGAGAAGAAGTTCCAGGGTGTAGAGTGAGGGTGTGTTTTGTTCGTGTTTTTCAGGACATGCTTGCGAGAGTGCGTGTCCTTTCCTTGTAGTGATAGATGAGTAGAAGCTTGTGACCGTAGTGTTGACATTTGGTTTTCACGAGTTAAGTCTTACTCTGACTTCTGGTGTTAGATCTGATTGATGTTCAACGGTGCAAATTTGCTCGTCAGCGGTTTTGAGGGATCTTAGTGGAATGGGGCGTAGGGATATTTCAAAGTAACGTTGGGTGATGTGTTGCTTTGATGTTTATATATTGTCAGACCTGTCATCGACATCACTGTGAATCGCAATACGTAGTTGTTAGCTCACAATAAAACTAAACGCTCGATCTTGCCCAGAATCCGAAAAACCGATAGAACCAGCGCTAAATTACGGAATTACACATGCTTTATCAATGGCAATTATTGCCATTATTTGCTATCTTTGGACCACCCTTAAGTCGAGATACAAACGTGGCCAGCATAAACATCTCCCTACCTGAACAAATGAGAGATTGGGTACAATCTCAAATCGAAACTGGAAGCTACTCCAGCAGCAGCGATTATGTTCGAGACCTTATTCGTAAAGACCAAGATCGCAGAGACAAAGTTGCTGCCCTTCAAAGAGCCATTGATGAAGGTATCGCACGCGGGACGGCCGAAGAATTCAGTTTTTCTGATTTCAAAAAACGAATGCAAGCTAAGAAATAGCTATGGCTCGTTTCAGGCTAACCCCCGCAGCTCAATTAGATTTAGAGTTGATATGGGACTACACACTCGAAAACTACGGCACTAATCCAAGCCCTGATTTATACTGATGGTATTGATTCAGCTTGCAGATTGCTAGCTGATGCGCCTCTAATAAATCGGACAAGGCCAGAGTATAAACCAGAGGTGAGAATTGACCCTCATGCAGAGCATCTGTTGCTCTACGTCATTAATGACGGAGTTGTAGATATCATTCGAATGTTACATGCCAGCATGGATGTTGACTCGCAATTGACTAACGATAAACCTTAGCATCGCCGAGACTTAGTCAATTGGATCCAAAGTCCAGGCTTAACTCAGCCGTGGACTCGACAGCTGACTTTTTAATCTCTGCGCTGCCGCTTCGGTCTCAAAAACTCAACTGCAAGTCACGGCAAATGTTAGCCGTACCAATCACATACTATGTTGTAGAATAAACCGAGCTTTATATGTCGCTTTCGGCGGCATTAGCGGACATAAAGGCTTTCAATAGTAGTGAACTGATTAACGTATCATCATAGTGCCGTGTTAAACACGCCTCTTTACTATCTAGTACTTGCAGGAATGGGAAATGTAACATTCTATGGATAAGCCAAATTCAAATGAGGTATCGAACTTCCATCGATACTTTGCAATTCAAAGTAACAATGAGTTCTGGTCTCTTTCGGAGAAAGCGTTAGATCCGGTAGAGAAGAAATTGATTTTAACTGTTGCCTATACATCACTGTATCACTGGCAAGAAGTTGGAACAGACGAGAATATCCAACTTGCAAACTTGGCGGCGGCTAGAGCGTATTGTGTAAACGAATCATCGCAAAGTGTTTATTATGCAAGCTTGGCATTTGACTACTTCGATGGGTCTGGGGAAAGCTGGATTCAAGCGTTCACAAATGCTGTATTAAGTCGAATGGCACTTACTTAAGCGGCTAGCTTAGTTCCGTGCCCGTGTTTGATGACATCCCGGCGTGCTTCTTGCCGAGGCTTCTTCAACCATTGATACGGTTTTGGGCGTCGCTTCTTCAGTCGTGG